>Ga0214164_1000020_pt1 | contig 122101 bp, 121 predicted proteins | sample TroBogepilimnion_13_FD_153003 | JGI IMG/M metagenome (GOLD analysis project Ga0214164, IMG submission 153003) | Freshwater microbial communities from Trout Bog Lake, WI - Practice 03JUN2009 epilimnion v4 | ecosystem: Environmental > Aquatic > Freshwater > Lake > Epilimnion/Euphotic zone ... | reverse complement strand
CGGCACCCACCTAAAGCGCAAGCCATGGTGAAGGCATAGTCCAGGGAGTGGTGAAAGCCACACAAACCAGAATCCGTTGGTGCTGTGTTCGACTCACAGGAGGCCCACCAATAAAAAGCCCACATCATATTGTGGGCTTTTTTACGTCTGTTTAATTAAATTTAATGATTTAATTTTCGGGGTGATGAGAATGTCTATCAGGATGGGTTTCTAGCCACTCCTGCCAAACTGCAAAAGCTACCGCCAAAATAACCGGACCTAGGAATAATCCAATAAAGCCAAAAGCTGATAAGCCGCCAAGTACACCAAAGAAAGCTAATATAAAAGGAATTTTGACGTTTTTGGCAAGGATGACAGGCCGCACAATATTGTCTACCCAAGAGATAGCAAACGTTCCCCAAAGGAGCAACTCAATGCCAGCAATGGTGTTGCCGGTGAGTAGAAGCCATAAGCCAATGCTGCCCCAAAATATTGGTGTTGCGAAGGGCACCATGGCGAAAAGTGTGGTGATGGCAGCAAGCATCATTGGCGCTTCTAACCCAACCATCCAATAGCCTAAACCCGCGACAACACCTTGCGCAATTGCGGTGAGAACGATTCCATAAACAACCCCGCGTGTTGCATCGCCTGCTGCTTGGAAATAGCTGCGCGCCCGAATGCCTAACATTGATTCAAGAATCCGCTCAGATTCTGTCATAAAATTAAAGCCACCTTTGTAGGCAAAAAATAAGGCAATGAGCGCAAAGCCCATTTTTGCTAAGTTACGACCTATTCCGCCAATCACGTCGATTAGTTTTTGGTCGGCATTTAGCAGTAGATTATGTATTTCAGATTTCAACTCTGTTGGATTGGCTAATGACTTATTAAACCATGTTGATATGTCGGAGCCTACGATTGGTAGATCAGCAATAAATTTTGGCAACAAGAGGGTGCCGTTAGCAATTTTGCTACTCAATGTAGTGGAAGCAATGCCAATTTCGACTTTTAATGCGGTGAATAGCCACAGTAAAGGGGTAATTGCCGCCGCAGCAATGATTAATGTCATTAAACATGCTGCAACGGTATCTCTTCCGCCTAGTTTATTTGATAGCCAGATGTAGGCTGGCCAACTGACATAGGCAAGAGTGCAAGCCCAAACAATAGAGGTAAAAAATGGTGATAATACAACCCACACGCCAATAGAAAGGCTGACCACAAAAAGGGCAAACAAAATTTGTCGGACAGTGTTAGTGGTGAGTTTTTGCAAGATGTTTTCTTAAACTTTCGAGGTGCGAGGTTAGCGATACACGCTGAATTGTTTTTCGCAGTATAAATGATATAGAGTAATGCATGGATAAATAAAGACGGCGTTTCGTTATAGACTGTGAGTATTATTTTATTGAATTAACTTTAAGGCGCCTTATTGATGAGCCAACATAAACATTCGCATAAACACCAGCATTCTCACTCGCATCAGCTGTCTTTCGATGACCCACAACGCTATGTGATTTCAAATCGTTGCACATGGACGAGTGTGTTTGTAAATATTGCCCTTACCCTTACGCAAGTGGTCGCGGGTATATTTTCTCATTCTCAATCATTAATTGCGGATGGTCTGCATTCGCTTTCGGATCTAATTTCTGACTTTTTGGTCTTGATTGCTAGCTATCACAGCAAAACCCCAGCTGATGATGACCACCCTTATGGGCACGGCCGTATTGAGACGGCAGCTTCATTGGTATTAGGCGCAATACTCGTGCTGACAGGCCTAGGCATTATGTATGGTGCGGCGATTAAATTAGAAAATATAGGTAACTTGCCGCCTGTGACTTCTTTAGCTTTGTGGACGGCTGGGTTGGCCCTTATTGCGAAAGAGGGCTTATTCCGATACATGCTGCATGTCGGCGAGCAATTAAGGTCGCCCATGTTAATTGCTAATGCTTGGCATGCAAGGTCAGATGCCGCTTCTTCATTGGTGGTTGCTATTGGTATTGCTGCCAACATGATGGGCTTTATCTACGCGGATGCGGTAGCTGCAATCGTGGTTGGCTTTATGATTGTGCGTATGGGTTTTGTATTCGCTTGGGAAGCTTTCCAAGAGTTGATTGATGCTGGGCTTTCATTTGAGGAGGTGGCGAGTATTCGTCAAACGTTGATGGATACCCAAGGCGTTCAAAATGTTCATGATTTAAGAACCAGAAAAATGGCGCACCGCGTTTTGGTGGATGCACATATTTTGGTGGATTCAAAAATTAGCGTATCTGAGGGCCATAGCATTGCTGAAAGAGCACGCAAGCGGGTGATTGATAGTCATGAATCAGTGAATAATGTTTTGGTGCATGTCGATACTGAAGATGACGCAGGATACGGCGAAGATGTGCCAATGGAATTCCCAAGCCGTGAGGAGTTATTGGTGTCTTTAGCTAACTTATTTGAAGGTATTCCTGCCCCGAAGCAAGTTACTTTTCACTATTTAGCAGGCAAGGTCGAGGCTGATGTTTTAATGCCTTACGAAGCCCTTAAAACAAAGGCTGCCGTGACTAAGGCAAACCAATTAATTGCAGATAGGCTAATGGGCCATGCCTTTTTTAGTCAAGTAAGGCTTGCTGCCAGTTTAAGCTAATTAGTAATTACTGCGTGCTGTTGTTGCCACACTCGGCTTCAAATCAAAGGCGATGCATATGCGCTCTTCGCTCGAAGTGAAGGGAATTGTTCTGTGGAAGAGTGAAGATGGGAATAACACAATCTCGCCCACATTCGGGACTACTGAACCAACAGCGAAGTTACTGTGTTTTTGTGGATAAGCGTCACCGTGAATGCCGTACTCAAAAGCACCTTCGGTTGGCGTCTTTTTATCTGAAGGCATTGCAAGATAGACTGCGCCACTAATCCAGCCAATTTCATGAATATGTGCATCCAAATGTCCTCCTTGGCGCATCTTTACATACCAGGAACTGGTGAATTCAAATTCTTCGGGAAATGATTGAATGAGTTCGCAATCAGCCCCAGCGAATTTATTTTTGTAGTTCATGAATTCTTTTTTGACCAATTCTCCAAGCGATCTAAATGAAGCCTCTGGACGCTTAAATAAATTGCCTGCAGATTGTTTGCCGTTGTGCAACATGCCTTGTACACGTTCAGCAATCTCTGCATTATTAATGTCGTTGAGCAAAGCCTTTAATAGTGGGCTATTGGGCTCAGAAAGCTCTGGGATTGCTGCGTTGTAAACAAAATCAAAACCGTTTTTACAGAAATTGTATGGGTCTTCAACGCCAAAATTGACGGCATAGTGCGTGGATAGCGTAGCAAGGAACGGTGCGATATGTGGACCGGCCTTGACGATTTCATCTAACTTTTTCTTAAAGTCATCAAAGCGTTCGGCTTTGTATAAACAATACATGCTTCGCTCAAGCCAGTCATCGAGTTGGCTGCGTTCAAAGTGCGGTATTGCCTCATCATAGCGTTTGGCGAGATACAAAAACTCCGCCATGTTGTAGTTGGCGCTGGGGTGGTTTGGATTAAGCGCTAAAGCGTGTTGGTAGCTGGCAATCGCTGCTTGCATATTGCCTTGGTCACGCAAAGTTTCTCCTAAGTTACTATGAGCGTCCGCGTAATTAGGAAATAAAGCAATCGCTTGTCGGTAGCTCTTGATGGCTTCGTCCAACTTTCCTTGGTCGCGCAGGGCCGTTCCAAGATTAAAGTATCCGCGTGGATCTTCGTTGATAGAAAGTGCTTTGCGGTAGCTGGCAACAGCTTCTTCTAGCTTGCCTTGTTTTTGAAGTAGTGTGCCAAGGTTGCCATAAGCCTCAAAGAATTTGGGTTGTAAAGCAATGGCTTTGCGATAGCTAGCGGTGGCTTCTGTCAATTGGCCTACATTACTTAGCGCAATCCCAAGATTAAAATGCAAATCAGGCATGTTCGGTTGTAATTTCAGCGCGTTGCGGTAGCTATTGATGGCGCCTTCGTATTGGCCGAGCCCGTCTAATGCGATGCCTAGTACATTGTGCAAAATAAAGGTGTTTGGATATTTAATCATTAAAGACTTGGCCATATTGGCTGCGTTGGCGAGCTGCCCTGCATTAAGTACATTAAGAAGGGGTTGGATTTCTTGTTGGCTAGGCTGTTTGTTGGATTGGATGGCCATGATTGAAGTCTAAATTACGGTTGAGTTTGTTGGCTATTTTTTAATTGTAGCGCCATGTGCTTCAAAAAGCTCATAGCAACTTTTGGCTCGTTCAAAATCAGCGTTTGGATATTGTTGGCGTTAATCACAATAATATCGCAAAAATCTGAGTCCACAACAGCATCGGCAATTCTTACGCTATCCCCCAAAATCGCCATTTCGCCAAAGAAATCGCCTGCCGTGAGGTGCCGGACTAATCTGTTTTCATAGACAAGTCTAACTTTTCCATATGCAATGTAATATAAGTCTCGACCCTCATCGCCAATATTGAAGACTACTTCGCCTCCTTGATAAATACAGCCGTGACGCGACATCACTTTAGTAATGAAGTTAGGGTTCTTTCTAATTGTGTCATTAAATAAGCCTCTCAATAAAAGCGTGTCACGCTTTTTAAGTGTGGAGATAAGCTCTGTGCCTAATAGAAATATTGCAAATGTGTAGTAAAGCCAGGCCAAAGAAATAAACAAATTCTTCATCCCGCCAAAAATGGCGCCATAGGTGTGATTGAGTGAAAGTACCTCATTAAATAATGGGCGCATCGCCATCCACAAGATGGCGGTGACGGCGGAGCCAGTGATAATCGTGCTTAATGTTGCATTGGTTGGTAAAAACGCCCTGTAGAACAAGGAAAGTAATACGGTGATGGTAATGAGAGAGCCAGCAGTATCGAAAACGCTGGAGTGTGCGATTGACAAATCTAGTAGCTGGGACGCTTTTTCAAGTAATAAGTCAAAAAACGTAAACATGAAGAACATCAGCAAAATGCCGATGACCGATAAGATGTCTTGAATGGATTTGCGGATAAATGAAGGATGTTCAGCGACCGCAAAGATTGTTTGGAAGGCAGAACGCAAGGTGCTCGCAAGCGGGATTGCAAACCAAAATAGCGCAATCATACTTAAAGTACTCCATGCGGTTTTGTGTGAGGCTACCTTGTGAATCTCAAGCATGATTTTCTTGCTGAGCTTAGGCTCCAGTGTGCTGGTGATATTGGCTAGATTAACTAGCGCGGAATGGGAAGAAAAAACCAAATGCGATAGAAAGAAAAACATGAGTAATGCCATTGGAATCATGGCAAACATCGCATAAAAAGAAAGTGAGGCGGAAAGCCCCCAGCCATTGTGCAACTTGAAAGCACTAAATGTTTCGCGCATCACAAATAATGGCGTATCGTAGTGATGCTTTGCAAAGCGAGCCTTAGGCTTTGCTATTGCAGGGTGATCGCTAAAGTGATTGGCGGACTTAAAGTGAATCGTCAAAATAAAAGCTCTATATGTTGTCTGTTATTGATGGCTTATTTTAAAAGCTTCAGTGGCTTCTACTAATGCTGAAGTGACGCCCGCTTCCATTGCTGAGTGGCCTGCATCTGCAATAATTACGAATTTAGCATGCGGCATAACATTTTTTAACTCCCAAGCGCTCACGGGGGGGCAAACCATATCATAACGCCCTTGAATAATCGTGGTTGGAATCGCTGATAAAGCTTTTGCTTCAGTCAGTAAGTCTCTATGTCCCACAAAGCATTCATTTAATATGTAATGGATCTGAACTCTAGCCCGCGCCACTTCTATATCAACAGGCGTTGTGCTTGGTGCCGATGCAGGGCGTGGTAATAAAGACATAATACTGCTTTCAAAAGCGTTCCACTCGATAGCAGCAGGGGTTGCTATTTTACTATCATCTGAAAAAACGCGACTGCCGTATGCTTGCAGTGGATTTGATTGCTCATCTTTAGGAAGGTGTGCCAGTAGCTTTTCCCAGTTTTCCGGATAAAAACTTTTCACCTCTCCTAAGAACCAGTTTAATTCACTTGGCCTACTCAAAAATATACCACGTAAGATTAAGCCAGTGACAGATCTTGGATGGGTGATCGAGTAAGCTAGGGCTAATGTGCTGCCCCATGAGCCTCCGAATACTAGCCAATCTTTTACATTTAAATGAAGCTTGAGTGTTTCAATGTCACTCACAAGTGAATCTATATTGTTGTCTTCAATCCCGCCAAGTGGGGTACTACGTCCGCAGCCACGTTGGTCTAAAAGGATAATCCGATAGAAATTTGGATCAAAGAATCGGCGTTGCGTAGGATTGCAGCCGCTACCAGGACCGCCATGCAAAAAAACAACGGGATATCCTTCAGGGTTGCCACATTCCTCGTAATAAATTGCGTGTTTTTCTGAAACTTTTAACATTTCACTACGAAATGTAGCTAGCTCGGGAAACAAATTGTAGGTGGGTGAATTCATGCCGTTTAAGGGCTTTCATATTGATTATTTTGAGTTTATTAAGTAATGATAACACTGACCAAAACACGGTAAAAAAAAGTTTTCAATTAATTGTAAATAAATTGTTAATAGACTATTGCAAATCATTTTTGACTGTTCTAATATCTCAATGCGCCCACATTAAGTGAGGCGAAAGTAATGAATTGGAAAGTTGACTAAATCACATATAAATGTGAATGACAATAATTCGGTGATTTACTTTGTAGTTAAACCCTTAGTAGTAACCACTATGGAGATTTAAAAAATGGAGATGAGCAAAATCAAGTTGGCTCTAGGTTTGGTAGTTGGTGCATCATTGGCTATGCCAATGGTTGCTTCTGCTGCTGCTGATCAAGAAGCTGCAATGAAAGACGCTAACAACTGGGCACACCCACGTGGTCAGTTAAACAACCAAGGTTATTCAGCTTTGGCACAAATCAACAAGGGCAACGTTAAAAACGTTAAAGCTGCTTGGACATTCGCAACCGGTGTTAACCGTGGTCACGAAGGTTCACCAGTAGTTGTTGGTAACATGATGTATGTACATACAGCATTCCCAAACAACGTATACGCTCTTGATTTGAACGACAACCAAAAAATCGTTTGGTCATATTTCCCTAAACAAGACCCATCAGTTCAAGCAGTTCTTTGCTGCGACAACGTTTCACGTGGTCTAGGTTACGGTGATGGCAAAGTATTCTTGCAACAAAACGACGGTATGTTGGTTGCTTTAGATGCTAAGACAGGTAAAAAAGTTTGGGACGTTCGTAACACTGATCCAAAAGTTGGTGCTACAAACACAAACGCTGCTCAAGTTATCAAAGACAAAGTATTGACAGGTTGTTCTGGTGCTGAATTTGGTGTTCGTTGCTTTATCGCAGCTTACAACATCAAAGACGGTTCATTAGCATGGAAAGCATACTCAACAGGTCCAGATTCAGAAATGTTGATCGGTGCTGACTTCAACAAAGCTAACCCACAATACTCAGCATTGTCTGTTTATGAAGATGTTAACGGTGGTAACAAACAAGGTGGTTCATTCAAGAAGATCGCTAACGATCAATTGAAGATCGGTGAAAAAGACCTTGGCGTTAAAACATGGTTGAAACCACAAGCAGTTAAAGATGGTTGGCAACATGGTGGTGGCTCTGTATGGGGCTGGTGGCCATATGATGCTAAGTCAAACTTAGTATACTACGGTACAGGTAACCCATCAGTTTGGAACCCAGACGTACGTCCAGGCGACAACAAATGGTCAATGACAGTATTCGCACGTGACTTAGACACAGGCGTTGCTAAATGGGGCATGCAAATGACTCCACATGACGAGTGGGATTACGACGGTATTAACGAAGTTATCTTGTTCGACAAAGGTGGCAAGACATATGCAAACCATATGGACCGTAACGGTTTCGTATACACATGGGATGCATCAAACGGTACTTTAGTTGTTGCAAACAAAGTTCACTCATTCGTGAACTGGGCAACAGATGTTGATTTGAAAACTGGTGTGCCAAACAAATTGGCTTCAGCTTCAACTCACCAAGACTACAATGCAAAAGGCGTATGTCCAGCAGCATTGGGTACAAAAGACCAACAACCAGCAGCTTACTCACCAAAAACTGGTTTAATGTACATTCCATTGAACCACGTATGTATGACATACGAGCCAGTTGAATCTAAATATGTTGCAGGTCAACCATGGGTTGGCGCTACATTGACTATGTTCGCAGGTCCAGATGGCGTAATGGGTGGTTTCACTGCTTGGGATCCAATCAAGGGTAAATCAGTTTGGTACAACAAAGAGAAATTCTCAGCATGGGGTGGTGTATTAACAACTGCTTCAGACTTAGTTTTCTACGGTACTCTTGATCGTTGGTTCAAGGCTGTTGATGCACAATCAGGTAAAGAACTTTGGAAATTCCAAGTGGGTTCTGGCGTGATTGGTAATGCATTCACATACGGTAACAAAGGTAAACAATACGTTGGCGTGCTATCAGGTATCGGTGGCTGGGCTGGTGTTGCGATGAACCTTGGTATGACTAACCCAACAGACGCGCTTGGCGCTGCTGGTGGTTATGCTGAATTGACAAAATACAACGCTGCTCCTGGCGGCGGTGCATTGAACGTGTTCAGCCTATAATTTATAGTTGAAAAACTGTAGTTATAGAACTAACCGTTAGTTAGTTTGTCATATAAACACCCCGCTTCGGCGGGGTGTTTTTTTAGTTCTAGATTTATGCAATCTAACGGATAAAGGAATATCAAATGTTTAAAAACCTATTAATGTCTGTTTTGCTAGGCAGTGTTGTAGTTGGCAATGTACTAGCTGCGGATATGCCAGACATTCCGGCAATCAATCCTGATGAAGGACGTATTGGCGAAGTTCGTCGCGTTGAAGATCCAACCGAATTTAAGGTCTGTGCTGACCCAGACAATATGCCTTACTCAAACAGCAAGCAGGAAGGTTTTGAAGACAAAATTGCTGCGGTACTTGCAGAAGAATTAGGTAAGAAGCTTTCATTTCAATATGCTTATTACCGTCAAGGTTTTCTAAGAAATACATTAAATGCAAATCGATGTGACTACGTAATGAGCACAACATCAGATAACGATTCTATGCGTACTTCAGTGCCTTACTATCGCTCAGGTTTCGTGTTTGTTTATCGTAAGAGTAGTGGTTACAACATCACTGACTGGGATGCGCCTGATTTAAGAAAAGGCATTATTGGTATTGTTGGCCAAAGTCCTCCAACACGTCCGCTCGCTGATCATAACTTAATGGAAAATGCGCGTCCGTATCGTTTGCAGCGCGATTTAAACTTCCCACCAAGTCAATTGATTGATGATTTGGTGAAAGGTGATATTGATGTGGCAATTGTATGGGGTCCGATTGCAGGCTACTTTGCAAAGCAAGCGTCTATTCCTCTTGTTGTAGTCCCTATCCCTGAGTACGAAGATAAAAACGTAAAGGGTAAGGAAAACTGGAATATCTCAATCGGTGTGCGTAATAAAGATAAAGCACGTGCTGAAGAGTTAAATAAAGCGATAGCTAATCGTCAGGCTGATATCGATAAAATTCTAGATCAGTATGGTGTCCCACATTCTAACGTTGTTATCGGTGATAGCTTAGAGAAAAAAGCTCGCGAGCAAAATCGTGGCGAGAAGGTTGATAAGCCTATTTAATGAGTGAAATGGTTGATGAAATTCTATTGAATAAAGTCAACCATATTCCCACGGTTTCGTTATAGAATAACGCTTCAAAATTAAATTTTTGTTCTACCAATATAACAGAAGCAATTATTCGAAATTTAGGAGATGACATGTTAGGCAACAACGCTGTAAAAGCAATTATTTTGAGTTCAGTATTAGCTTTAGTTGGCTTATTGCCTCTTCAAGCTAGTGCTGCTTGTCAATTAGTATCAACGAAAGATGGTAGCCCATTGCCAATTAAAGCGGTTGATGAAGATACGCCAGAAGCTAAAGAATTTTTGGCGACTTGTGTAAATCCATACACTAAAAAAGCGGCAGCTGATGCTGATGTTGCAAAAACTGGTAAAAAACTATTCGGTTACTGGTCATGTACACAATGTCACGGTGGTAACGCAGGCGGTCAAACAGGTCCAAGTATTACTGACGCAACATGGCAGTATTCTAAGCACACAACAGATAAAGGTATGTTTGAAACAATTGCTGGTGGTTCAAATGCGGGTATGCCAACTTGGCACAATCAAGTAGCTGGCAATCCAGAATTGTTAAAAACTGATGAAATCTTACGTATTATTGGTTGGTTGCGTAGTATGTACGCAGGTGGCGGCGACAAACCATGGTTGAACGAAACTCCACAAAATTAATTTTTTTGTGTGATAAAAAGGCTACCTTCGGGTAGCCTTTTTTGTTTTATAGACCTTAACAAGTTGAGTTAAAATAAGCCTGTAGCATAGAAAAAATAAAAAATAGGCTAACGTTTATATGCAAACAAAATTATTAATGGTATCAGTGCTTACATTGGCAACTTTAGTAGCTTGCTCTGGCAAGTCAGAGACTGGTTCAGCGTCAAAAGGTGCTGCTATGGTGGCATTTGTCAAAACCCAAGATGGGAGCCCGCTAGAAATTAAAGCAGAACTTTTTGATACAGCCCAATCGAAAGCGTTTAGCGCAACAGGTAAAAATCCCTACATTGGCAATGCAGATGCTATTGCCCAAGGTAAGAAGCTATTCCAGATGTACTCATGCACACAATGTCATGGTGGCGATGCGCAAGGTCAAACAGGCCCAAGCTTACATGGCCCCGATTTTCATTATGCAAAAAATGCGACGAACAAAGGAATGTTTGAAACGATTTGGAATGGAACAAATGGAGGGATGGGAGCAAAAGGTAAAGGCTTAATGGACCCTACAGATCCAACAAATGGTTTAAAACCAGATGAGGTATTACAGATTCAGGCTTGGATTCGTAGTCATAACGATAAGCTCACTGGTAACGAATAAGAGAATTTTTAATTTTAAGGCAATCAATTTTTATGCGATTCAAAAAACGCTCAGGTGCTGAACTTCATCAAGTCGTTATTGTAGGCGGGGGTGCTGGCGGCCTTGAGCTTGCTACGCGCTTAGGTGACAGTTTAGGCCGCAAAGGCAAAGCGGAAATCACTTTGATTGATCGAACACGAACACACGTTTGGAAGCCACTACTTCACGAAATCGCCGCTGGTAGTATGAATCCAGACAAGCATGAACTTGAGTATTTAGCCCAAGCCCATTGGCATCATTTTAATTTTAGACTCGGTGAAATGGATGGCTTAGATCGCGCTAAAAAAGAAGTCTATATCAGCGCAAATTATGATGAAGATGGTGCGGAGATTATTCCTAGACGCACAATCAAATACGACACGCTCATTATTGCAATTGGTAGTACAACCAATGATTTTGGTATTAAAGGCGCCAGAGAGAACTCAATCGCATTGGATACGATGGATCAAGCCGAACGCTTTCATAGAAGACTTCACAACGCGTTGGTGCGCGCGCAAACGCAAGCTGGACCAGTGCATGCTGGTCAATTAGAAGTGGTTATTGTGGGAGCAGGGGCAACTGGCGTAGAGCTGTCGGCAGAGCTGCATAATACAACCCGTGAGCTAGCAGCTTATGGGCTGGATAAGATTGATCCTGATAAAGATATTAGCATTTCACTGATTGAGGCTTCTGACCGTGTGTTACCAGCGTTACCGCCAAATCTATCAAAAGCAGTAGATTTAGAACTGAGAAAATTGAGCGTGCACGTTTACGCAGGTGAACGTGTTACCGAAGTAACAGATAAGGGCATTTATACCCATAGTGGCCGTTTTATTCCATCTGAGCTTGTGGTTTGGGCCGCAGGGATTAAAGCGCCAGACTTTTTAAACGGCTTAGATGGTTTGGAATCAAACAGGATTAATCAGTTGGTTGTTAAACGGACCTTGCAAACAACCGTTGATGAGAATGTGTTTGCATTTGGCGACTGTGCTGCTTGCCCGATGGTGGGATCTGTAGATAACGTTCCACCGCGTGCCCAAGCTGCGCATCAGCAAGCTTCGATGTTGATTAAAACAGTAAGAGCAAGGCTTGCTGGAAAATCGCTACCAACCTATGTTTATCGAGATTATGGCTCATTAGTGAATTTAGGCCGTTACTCAACCGTCGGTAGCTTAATGGGCTCAATCTCTGGTGGCACCATGTTTATTGAAGGCATGTTTGCCCGATTGATGTACCAATCACTCTACAAAATGCATCTAATTGCTTTGCATGGCTTCTTCACGGTATTTTTACAAACGATTGCGCGCATGATTACGCGTCGCACGGAACCGCAAGTAAAACTACACTAAAGAAATGGATAGAAATTCAAAAAGCCCTGTTTAGATTAAGCAGGGCTTTTTTGTTGGATGTGTTTACGATATAGATGTGAAATTAAGGCCATGGTGATCATGATGAAGCCACCAAAGATAATGATGATGTAATTGATCGCTATGTTTTGACCCACCATCCAGGTATACGCGCCCAGCATGAGCAAAATGCCAATATTCTCATTGAAATTTTGAACGGCAATTGAGTGGCCCGCACCAAGTAAAGTATGACCGCGATGCTGAAGCAAAGAATTGAGTGGTACTAAAAAGTATCCAGCTAACACCCCAATAGAGAACAACAGGATAGCCGCCACAATTGGATTGTGCACAAAGACCATGCAGACAACCAGTCCACCCATATAAATGCCTGCAGGTAAAACATTGGCCGCTTTTTCTAATTTCACATAAACCGATGCAATCACTGAACCAACTGCGATGCCAACAGCAAGAATTGCGATGAGCTTAGTCGCGTCTGTTTGGTCAAATCCTAAATACATGTGAGCCCATTTCAAAACAACGAACTGTAGAGTTGCGCCAGCACCCCAAAATAGCGTTGTTACTGCAAGTGATACTTGGCCCTGAGTATCTTTCCAAAGTGTCGTAAAAGCGTGCCAGAAGTCCTTCATGATGAAGCTTAATGATCGTTGCTCCACACAGTGATCGATAGGCATCTTGGGAATGCGGTAGTTAAAAAATGCAGCCGTCATATAAATAGCAGTAATTACTGCAATACCAAAATAAGGATCGTTGGCGGAAATAGTAGATCCAAACAATGGGCCCAAGATAATTGCGAGAACGGTAGTACCCTCCATCCAGCCATTCGCCATAATCAATTGGTTTGAAGGAAGCATTTCAGTCAGAATGCCGTATTTTGCTGGGGAATAGGCTGCTGCGCCTATGCCTACAATCGCATAAGCGTAAAGTGGGGGAACGCCCAGCAAGGCTAGAACACATCCAAAAAACTTGATGCCGTTGCTTAAAAACATCACTTTACCTTTGGGTAAAGCATCCGCAAAGGGACCCACAAAAGGTGCGAGCGCAATGTAAGAAATAATGAAAACTTCACGTAACAAGGGTTCGTGCCAGCTTGGTGCGTTGAGTTGATGTAAAAGTGCGATTGCAGCAAAGAGCAAAGCATTGTCGGCTACTGCAGATAAAAACTGCGCGATGAGTAGCGTGTAGAACCCTTTGCTCATTGCATTTCTCATTTAAAGAATCTCAGCCGCAAAATCAGCTAAGCGAGAGCGCTCGCCGCGCATCAAGGTGATATGGCCGTTATGTCCCCAACCTTTGAAGCGGTCGACAACGTATGTAAGTCCAGAGCTGCCTTCGGTTAAATAAGGCGTATCAATTTGGGCGATATTACCTAAACAAACCACTTTAGTCCCAGGGCCTGCCCGAGTAATTAAAGTCTTCATTTGTTTGGGTGTCAGATTTTGGGCCTCATCAATAATAAGGAATTTATTTAAGAAAGTGCGGCCACGCATAAAGTTGAGCGATTTGATTTTTATACGGGTGCGAATCAAATCTTGTGTAGCAGCTCTGCCCCATTCTCCAGCATCGTCATCAGATTTATTGAGCACATCTAAATTGTCCTCAAGTGCCCCCATCCAAGGCGCCATTTTTTCTTCTTCAGTACCAGGTAGGAAGCCAATGTCTTCACCCACAGAAACGGTGACGCGGGTCATGATGATTTCGCTGTAGATTTTTTTGTCTAGCGTTTGCGTTAATGCAGCTGCCAATGTGAGCAATGTCTTACCGCTGCCTGCTTGGCCTAGCAATGATACAAAGTCGACATCTGGATCCATCAGCAAATTGAGCGCAAAGTTCTGTTCACGATTTCGCGCAATAATGCCCCAAACATTGTGTTTAACTTGTGTAAAGTCTCGGATGATTTCTAGAACGGCTGTATTGCCTTCAACGTTTCTAACGATTGCTTCAAAAGGCTTTTCGTAAGAGTAATAAACAAACTCATTGATTAAAAAGCTTTTGCAAAGTGGACCTGTGATCCGGTAAAACATGCGCCCTGCATCCTGCCAAGATTCCATTGCCTTGCTGTGTTTATCCCAAAAATTCTCAGGCAGTTCTTTCATGCCTGAGTAAAGCAATTCAGTATCTTCTAATACTTTATCGTTAAAGTAGTCTTCAGCGGGTACGCTTAAAGCACGGGCTTTAATACGAATGTTGATGTCTTTGCTGACAAGGATAACTTCACGTTCAGGATATTGCTTTTTTAAAGCGAGGACGACACCTAAGATTTGATTATCAGCGATGCTGCCAGCGAGCATTGGTAAGGAAAAGTCCATTGCATCCGTTTGCAGGAATAAACGTCCTGTTGCATGTTTATTTCCTTTAATGGAGAGTGGGCAGCCGTCATCTAGGTTAGCGAGGCTTGCCCCTACGATCTCCTCTAAGTTTCGGCTGGTTTGACGAGCATTTCTTGCCACCTCGGTAATACCCTTTTTGTTGTTATCCAACTCTTCAAGGGTCACCATTGGTAGGTAAATATCGTGTTCTTCAAAACGGAATAAACTTGAAGGGTCATGCATTAGTACGTTGGTATCGAGAACAAATAATTTATTGCCAGCTGACTTTTTCTTAGCCATTCGATTGGTTTCCCCTGAAATTACTGAAAATAAAAAGATAACTCACTATAAAGAGCGAACAAACGCTAATACCTCGGGGATGTGACCATCAACTTTGACGCCACGCCATTCACGTATTAAAGCGCCTTCTGTGTTGATAATAAAAGTGCTACGTTCGATGCCTCTTACCTCCTTGCCGTACATTTTTTTCATCTTGATGACACCAAATAATTGGCAGGCTAACTCTTCGGTGTCGGCTAATAAATCAAATGGGAACTCGAATTTTTCTTTGAATTTTTCATGTGACTTAATGCTGTCACGGGAAATACCAAAAATTTCGGTATTTGCTGCGGTGAAGTCTGCAAAATGGTCACGGAATTGTTGGCCTTGTGTTGTACAGCCTGGGGTTGAATCTTTAGGGTAGAAATAAATGACTATTGTTTTGCCAAGATGCTCTGAAAGCTTAAAAGTTTTATCGCCTGTGGATGGGAGTTCGAAATCTTGGAAGCTTGTATTGTTCATAATGTTTATGTGAATGCGCTTATGTTCATTGTTGTTAAAAAAAAAGATTAACGCAAGTAGGATTTATGAAGATTTGAAGAAGCCTTCAATTGTTTCATTCAAGCTTGAATGAAACAGGCACCGTCACATTAAATGCGCTACTTTTTAGGACTTCCGGAGGCATAGGGAAGTTCGATTTTTTAACCATCTCTAAAGCTTGATTATCTAGCACAGGGAAGCCGCTAGAAGTATGGATTTTTTGGCTCAAAATCTTACCATTGCCATCTAATTGGAAATCAATCTCAACCACGCCCTGCCAGCCTCGCATTTTTGCAATGCCCGGATAATTAATGTGCTTAGCAATTTCTCGGCTTAATGCACTGCCGTATTGATTGCGTGCTGAATCAAGGTCGGCTTGATTAACGGTTGGTTTTGTTGGTTCTGGTTTTGTTATAACAGGTGTAGGCGCTACAAATGTTGGTGGTGCCTCTGCCTTTGGTGCAGCAGCAATTACAGGTGGAGGCTCACTGATGGGTTGAGGTGTAATTACCGGCTTTACCTCTGGATGAGGAATTGGCTTAGGTTGTTTTGGAGGCACAACTTTCGGTTTTACTGGCTCGGGCGGTTTTACTGGCGGAGGTGGAGGCGGTGGCAGAGGTTTTGGCGGTGCCAGCTCAATAGTTAGCTCAACTGGTTTTACCATTTTCTCAAAAGAAATCCCAGGAATTTCTAATGCGGCAAGCGCGTGCAATGCAATAGAGATTGCTAATGCCCATGCAAATGCATTGTCACGATTAAATGAGAGTTGAGAAAAAATAGCCAAAATTAAAAAGCGATGATTCTATCGTTTGCGGGTTAAAATTAACTATCGATTATACATGAAGCCTACGAATTGCTAATTGATTCGCGGGCAATCTACTCCCACTCTAATGCAGGGTAAATGTTGTTCACATTGCGGCGATTTACGATATCAAAAAGTTGCCAGTAGCTGCGTTCAGAAGCCGCCGCGGTGCCCATTGCTTTTTCCATTACCTCACCTTTTTTGATGCTGGCGCGGATGTCGTTTAATAGCGTCCATAAATAACGCTCTTCATTATTGAGTTGTTCTTTCCAGTTCGCATCTTTGAGTGAGCTGCTATGGCCAGGAATTGCAAATGCTGCTTCGTTGTTTTTAAGCTCATTGATCACTGCTAACCAGCCTTTGATATCACCATCAATTGAAGGAGTGCGCTCCACAAATAGTAAATCACCCGTCCAAATCGTTGAGCTTTTATTATCGAATACTGTTAAATCCGTATTGGTGTGTGCAGTTGGGTAGGCGGTGAGTAAGAGTGATCTGTCGCCTAAGTCCAGAGTAGCGGTTGTTTTAACCAGCACGCTAGGTTTAACGATTTCACTGCCTGCAAAAGCTTCACCTAGCCATTGTTGATTAATTCTTAAATAATTATCACGGCGACGATCCATGGCATCAGGCAGTTTTTCATGGCCTACAAAGATAGCTTTGTCCTCTTTAAATGCCGCGTTACCAAAAATATGGTCTGGATGCACATGGGTATTGATGACATAAAGAATCGGCAGATTGGAAACTTGGCGTATGGCCTCATGCAGGGCTTGCCCCGTTTTTAAGCTACCACCTGTATCAACCACTGCGATGCCCTTGCTGCCAACAATAAAGCTCACATTACAAATATCAGCATGGTAGCCTTCGGACATGTCCTCATGAGCGCCGTGATGCACGTATACACCATTTCCTAAATTCTCCATGGCTAAAGGAGCGGCTGAAACGGCATGAGTAATTGAAAATGCCGCGATTCCAAGTAGTATCTTTTTAAGCATTGAATGTCCTTTAAGGCAATCTGTTTGCCTAAGATTGTAAAACTTTTAATTTGTAATCAGGTCTAGCAAGAGTAGCGTTAATGATGCAATATAGCACGCATAAGTTTATGCATTAGTATTTTATAAGGGGAAAAGTATGACGCAGAATCAATACACAAAAACAGCCATTATTTTACATTGGCTGATAGGTATCGCTATTTTGGCGATGTTTGCTTTAGGCTGGTTTATGTCCGACATTCCAAAAGATCAACCTAAAACAACGGCTTTTGACTTATTTAATTTGGGAATCTACACATGGAATATGGCTGTTGAAGTGACTCCAAGAACTTTCTACTTCAACTTACATAAATCAATTGGGATTACTATTTTAGGTCTTGTAGCGTTCCGTTTCCTCTGGCGCATTACACACCGACCACCAGCACTTTTGGACAGCCTCACTGCCATTGAGAAAAAGATTGCCACTGGCGGCCACCATTTGCTTTACCTGCTTATGTTTGCCTTGCCAATTACAGGGTTAGTCATGGCTATTAACAGCAAATTTGAATATGGCGTGAAATGGTTCGGTATCAGCTTGATGAATGGCTTAGATAACAAAGCGATTCGTGAATCGTTTGTAGACGTCCACGAAGTGGTAGGGATCATCATGCTAGTGGTAATTGGCGTTCACGTATTGGGCGCTTTGAAACACAAGTTTATTGATAAAGACGGCACAATGAAACGTATGTCATTATGTGGATTGTGCTGTAAAGGCTCTTGCAAGAAGTAACTAAGCGGCTGATATATAAAAAAGAAAAGGGCGCTTCAGCGCCCTTTTTCATTGCCTAAACTTAAGTATTTTATGCCGTTTAGTTTCTCACTTCAGTTTGATGGGTAAATTCTTTGCCATCGTTATCAACAGCTTTTACAGCTAACACCCCAGGCGCTCTAGGGATAAAGTTAAATCTTAAGTAAGGGTCTTCACTTGTGCCCACACCAAAATCAACATTCATCACAGGCTCGTTGTTGTAAGTGAATGCAGCCTTTTGAATATAAAAAGCTGGCACAAATCCTTGCGATACTAAATCACGTTGCAAGCCAGTTCGCATTGGGTGTTTGATGATAAAAGTGGCTGAAGTCGCATCGCCAAACTTAACAGGGCTTTCTACATTCATTTTAATTTTGCCTGCTGCCGCACGAATTGCATTTTCATCGCCATCTACTGTACCACCACAGCCGCCAGCCGCGCGAATTTCTACAGAGGCTAGAAAGAGCTTGCCATCCGCAGTTTCGCCCACTGCACGAATGTAAGAGTCCATCTCCATACGAATACGCGTCGCAAGCTTAAATTTACCTAATTTATCTGTTAGGTGATAAGTGGCCGCCAGCGGAATAGGGTTTGAATCTACCAATACATAAAGCGTTTTAATCGCGTTAGCGTCGGCCTGTGTTTGGTCGATAGAAATCTCAAGAGGCACTTGTGCACCGCTTTCAGCACGGCGAGGGGCTACAAAGGTAATAAAAGGAGCATCTGCCATCGACCTTTGCGCAAAAAAAGCCTCTTTTACTAATGGCCATTTAGAAGGGTCGGATTCTGCATTTGCTGATGAAATTGTGGTGATCAATAAAGCAAAAATGCTAATCAATAATAGATTTTGTTTTTTCAAAGGTCGGTTCCTCTCATTTTTAAGTCGAATTAGTTATAACAACTTTACATAGACTTTTTGTATTTAATTAAGTTTCGATGACTTAAGTATGCTGACATCGTACTTCAATAAAATTAGATAGCCAATTTTTTTGCGAGAAATGTTACAAATATGTAAATTTTCATGATTTTCATTATGGCGTCAAAGTTGTTAAATCCTTAATATTCGTATTCCAAAAATTTATAAGAATAAAAAACCATTATTAATGCTTGTTGCTAGTCTTTTTTCAACAAGTGTATTGGCTGATAACGTGGAATTAAATCCTATTGTCGTTACGGCGACTCGCTCTGCTGTTAATAGTTTTGATGCTCCAGCTTCTGTAGATGTCGTCGATCAATCAGTCATTGAAAATGCTGGTGCTGGAATGATTTTGTCAGAAAGTATTAATCGTATCGCTGGTGTTACTGCAGAAAGTAGAAATCAGTTTGCTCAAGATCCTCAAATTTCCATTCGTGGTTTTGGATCGCGCTCTAATTTTGGTGTATCAGGCGTAAGACTTTATGTGGATGGCATTCCTTTGACTATGCCAGATGGCATTGGGCAGCCAGGTAATATTGATTTTGAAACAGTTAAATCAATTGAAGTCTTGAAAGGTCCATTTGCTACTATGTATGGAAACGGTTCTGGTGGTGTGATTTCATTAACCACAAAAACCCCTCCAACTGGTAATCAAGTTAGCGCAAGTTTCTTGGCTGGAAGTTATGGAACGACTAAAGAATCAGCCCAAGCTACTGGAACGATTAATGGCATTGGCTATTTACTCAATGAATCAAATTTTAATACTGACGGTTATCGTCAACATAGTGCGGCGCAAAAAAAACAATCAACTGCTGAGTTTTCTTTCGACCTTGGCAGTGATACACATGTCATTGTTTTAGCTGATTACATGAAAATGGATGCTCAAGATCCTCTTGGCCTAGCTGGTGTGGGAAGTTCAACAGTACTTGCTACTAAGACTGGCACAGGTTACGGCTATAACCCAGGCCCGCCTGCTTACAATTCTAATGCTCCATTTATTCCAAGTTTCTCTGGAAGCCCTCAGGCCGTGCCTAATGCGGCAGTTGGAGCTAATACAAAGGTTTCTAGAGAAAACACACAAATAGGTCTTAATCTTGAACATATTATCAATGATAATAACGCTATAAATATGGTCACCTATGCTGGACATAGAAATAACAATCAGTTTTTGTCTACTACAACTAGTAATAACAATTACATACAAGCACCTACAGGATGTTTGGGATCTGTCACAACCTTAAACAGTTCAACAACCCCAGGGCTTGGCAACGCAAATACCTATTGCGGTAAAGATAGTACTATATCTAGGGATTTTGTCGGGTTAGACATTAATTGGACCAATAAAGGTGTTGTTTTTGATAGAAACTATACTTTAACCTCTGGTATTTCTTATGCTTATATGTCAGATACTAGAAGGGATGTTGCAACATCAAATGGTCAAGTTACTCAGTATGCAATGAGTAATCCAAACCGTGATGAGACAGATAACTCTATGAACTTTGATGAGTACGTTCAAGGGAAACTATCACTATTTAATAATTTGGACTTAAACGCAGGTGTTAGAAATATTCATAGCATTATTAATTTTAATCCTAATTTAGCTTATAACCCAACTGGGTCAATTCCAGCAGCTAAGATTCAAGCCTCTGGTGTTCAGTTTAGTAATACCACCCCTTCTATTGGTCTTCTTTGGAAAGTTAGAGAGGACGTTAATGCTTATGTAAATTATGGTAAGGGATTCCAAACACCTAATAGTATTCAAATGGCCTATAAAGATAGTATTTCAAGTACGCTAGGGCCAGGAAGCTATGGTTTAGGTCCAAATACCAATTTATCTGCAAGTACAAGTAATAATTATGAAATCGGGTTGAAATCTTTTTTGAATGAAAACACACGTTTAAATTTGGCATTATTTAGAACGGTGACTAATAATGAAATTGCAGTTGATTTTGGTGGAGCATATGCCAGCTATGCAAATGTGCCTGTACAAACATCTAGGAATGGTTTAGAGATTTCATTAGATACTAAGTTACAACATAATTTCAATGTTTATACTGCTTATACCTATATGGATGCTAGATACAATGGAACATTTAGTTCAAATTCGTTAGGAAATATTTCTTCTGGAAATACTATTCCTGGAACATTTAAGAATCAACTCTATGGTGAATTATCTTGGATGTATCCTGGCCTTGGATTTACCACAGCTATTGAGTCTGTAAATAACTCTAAAACCTATGCTAACGATACCAATACTGCTTATGCTAGTGGATATAGCATCGTTAATATTCGCGCTGGTTTCAAGCAAGAAATTAGTAATTGGCGTTTCTCAGAATACGCGCGTGTAGATAACATTTTTGATCGAGACTATATCAGCGCTGTTAGAATTAATGATAGTAATGGTGAATTTTATGAAGCGGGTGCTGGTCGCAATTATATTGTGGGTCTAAGTGCTAGTTATCGATTTTAATATTTACTATTGAAGAGAAAAGCTTAGCTATAATCTAGCTAAGCTTTTTTTATTTCGGGATAGCAAGTGGCAATTCTTGGTTTTAATCATTACAATTTACGCGCTAGTCGCTTAATGATGGAGCAGCTAAAAGTGTTTTATCGTGATGTTGTTGGCTTGCAGATCGGTGAACGCCCACAATTAACCAGCTTTGGGTATTGGTTATATGCGGGGAGTAAAGATGTGTTGCATTTGTCTGAGGCAAAACCTGAGGAAAAGCGAAAGGAAAACGTGGCAACCACATTTGACCATGTGGCTTTTACTGCTACAGATTATGATGCGACTATTGCGCGCCTAGAAAAGCTGGCCATTAAGTTTAGAACGCGCGAGATTAGTGATTCTGGGCAAAAACAGATATTTTTTAGCGACCCTGCCGGCAATGGCATTGAGCTTAATTTCTCTTAAATTAGCCCAGGCATTTAAGCTACTAAATAACCCCATCAAATAATTGTACTTTGACCGTATTACCTGCTTCTACGTTGCCCACGTCATCATCAAGCACAATAAAACAGTTGGCTTGCGACATGGAGCTCAGTACACCTGAACTTTGATTGCCTGTAGTTTTCACTTGCCAATGGCCATCTTCACCCACAAATAAAATCCCACGTTGGAACTCCGTGCGACCTTTGAGCTTTCTGATGGAACTGGTGCAAACGACATTGAGCATAGGGATGGCAGCGGGATTAGCTTGCCCCATGATCACCAGCATGGCTTGTCTTACAAATTGATAGAACGTCACCATCACAGCGACTGGGTTGCCTGGTAGGCCAAAATAATGAGCATTGCCGATTTTGCCAAAAGCCAGTGGACGGCCAGGTTTCATGGCGATTTTCCAAAATAATACTTTGCCGAGCTTTTGAAGGAGCTGTTTCATGTAGTCCGCTTCGCCAACGGATACGCCGCCGCTGGTTAAAATCACATCAGAACTTTCAGCGGCTTTCATAAGCGTTTTTTCTAGTAAAATGGGATCGTCTGGAATCGCGCCAAGGTCTTGTATCTCAGTCCCGATGCGGGTCAGCATCCCAAATAGGGTATAACGATTGCTATCAAAGATCTGGCCAGATTTTAAACTGCTGCCTATGCTTGCAAGTTCGTCACCTGTTGAAAAAAAACTCACTTTTAGTTTGCGATACACGGACACTTTACCAATGCCGAGGGATGCAATAAGCCCTAAATCGGCGGGGTTGATTTGATGGCCAACATTTAAAACAACTTGTCCCGCTTGTAGGTCTTCGCCAGCATAGCGCACATTTGCACCACGATTTGGCATGTCGGCAAATTGGATAAACTCACCGTCCAGTTCAACTCGTTCTTGTGCGATAACGGTATCCGCACCTGCAGGAATAGCCCCGCCAGTCATAATTCTGACGCATGCGCCTTTTTCAAAGCTGCCTGTTAAGGCATTGCCAGCAAAAGCTGCGCCTGTGATTTTGAGGTGCGTTATGCCTTTTGCTAGGTCATCAGCATTAAAAGCGTAGCCATCCATCGCTGAATTATCGTGGTTAGGCACGTTATGTATGGCATGAATTTCTTCCGCTAATATCCGCCCCAAAGCAGCATGAAGATCAACTAGCTCAATTTCTTTAACTGGGCTTAAAAAAGCTTTAATATATTTTCTGGCCTGCTCAACAGGCATGGAGTTTGGATCGTAGTCGTCGCATACGCTGGTGGTGTTTGCTAGTTCAGTGAGCGTTTTTTTTGTCGTCATTTTTTTAGCCAAGTATGAATAAATGCGGCAATCGCATTGATGTCGTTGAGATCGATTTGAGGGGTTGAAATCGGTAACAGGGCGTCAGTTGCAATGGCGATAATGTTGACATCTTCTGCCGCCAATAGCGGCGTGCCAAATACAGCACGATGCACTTCAATCTTGGGAATCGCTTCATGTTTAAAGCCTTCAGCTAGTACAAGGTCAACTAAATTGCCATCCATTTGATCGAGTAAATGCGCAAGATTAGGCTCATTTTCCGCAAGCGGAGTATGCACTAACTCTGTCATCAATGCCCACCGCTGGGGGGATGCGACCATCATTTGCACAGCGCCTGCTTTACGCAATTTAAAGCTGTCTTTGCCTTCATGGTCGATATCAAATTCGTGATGTGAATGTTTCACCACCGAAATGCGTAAGCCTTGATGGATAAGCGCAGGGATGAGTTGTGTCAATAAAGTGGTCTTACCGATGCCGCTACTATGGGCACAAAAACCTAGCACGGGGATGTTATTGGTCTTCAACATTCAGCCTCAAGCTTGCCCAATTCTTCAGGCGTGTTGACGTTAGAAAACGCTGAAGGATTGTCGTCAAAACGCACTTCTACATAAGCATGTTTCTTTTGCCATTCATCTACCTTGCGGCCGCCCGCATTTAAATAAGTTTCCAAGTCTTGCGCCAAGATTGTTCGGCATAAGCAAAATACTGGGTGATGTTGTTCACCTATTTTCGCTACGGCAATATCAGCATTTTGTGATTCTAGAGCTGTCATTAATCGCTGAGATAAGTCATTAGGCAGAAGTGGTGAATCACAGGGCACGCTCAGTATAAATTCTGTTTTTGCAACTCTCATCCCCGCATGTAGGCCAGCGAGTGGGCCTGCAAAATCATTTATTTCATCAGTCACGACATTAAAGCCTAAGCTTTGGTAACGTTCTATTTCTCTGTTGGCATTAATCAAAATCGCGCCAACTTGAGTGCTTAAACGCTTAATGACATGCTTCACCATAGACTGCCCTTTAAAAGCAATGAGGCCTTTATCTATACCACCCATGCGACGTGCTTTTCCGCCTGCGAGTATGAGTCCTGTAATCTGGTCTTTGGTCAATTTAGCCGCCTGTGTGTGACATAAAGCGCACAACCGCAGGCTCGGCACGTTTCAGGTCAAAGTCATGGCCCTTGGGCTTGATTTTCATACTCTCGATAATTGCGTTTATGAGCGGTGCATCATCATTAGGATGGGCGCGCAAAATAGGCATCAGTTCGATTTTGTCATCTTGGCCCAAGCACAAATAGAGCTCGCCTTTGCATGTGATTCGAACGCGGTTACACGCTTCGCAAAAGTTGTGGCTGTGCGGCGAGATAAATCCTATTTTGGTATTAGTGTCTGGAACTTGCCAGTAGCGAGCAGGGCCCCCAGTACTCAGCGTACTACTGACGAGCGGATAATGTTTTTGAAGTGTGGCTAATGTTTCAATATTGCTTATAAAAGAACTCTCGCGGTGATGGTCAACAACGCCTATCGGCATCTCTTCAATAAACGAAATATCGACAGCATGATTGATAGCAAAGCTCACCAAATCTAGGGTTTCATCATCGTTGATGCCACGCATGAGCACGGTATTGAGTTTGATATTGTCAAAGCCAGCTTGTTTGGCGGCAGTAATGCCACGTAAGACCTTATCTAAATCGCCCACGCGAGTGATATTTTTAAAACGCTCGGCATTGAGACTATCTAGACTAATATTGATGCGTTTTACGCCCGAGGCTTTTAATGCTTGGGCATGATGCTCGAGCTGCGAGCCATTGGTGGTGGTAACCAGCTCACGCACGCCAGCTAATTGACCGATTTCTTCAAATAGCCAATTCGCATTCTTACGGACTAATGGCTCGCCACCGGTGATACGTACTTTGCTGACGCCCAGTGAAACAAAGGCTTTAACAATCCGCGCGCACTCTTCAAGCGATAAGACTTCATCTCTTGGAAGAAATGATACATCCTCACCCATGCAATAAGTGCAACGAAAGTCGCAACGGTCGGTGATCGACAAACGGATGTAATCGACTTGTCGTCCATGAGCATCAATGAGGGTGTTTGGCTTGGTTGGCATGACTGCTTGTTAATTGGCTAAGGCTAGAATATTAAGGCTTAGTCCAGCGAGATACAATGCTATTCAAAGTGTGGATATTGCCTAATTTACTTTTTGAAAGAGCCTGAATTTTTCATGCCTATCAGCCGGGCGCTTGCCTTGCCAAATCACTTTCCAGTCGTCGCTTGGATGGATATGCGCGTGATTTTTGTCTTCTTGGACTAAATATAAATCGCAGCTTGGCTCAGAAGATTCGTTCAAGGGAATAACACGTAAGTCGGTGTAATAGTCCAGCAGGGCTTGCTGCGGCTGACCAAACCCAGTGCTGTTAATGCAGGCATGTTTTGCAGGTAAAGCTTTTTGGAGGCTAAGCATTAGGCCTTGGTAGCTTTTGGCAGAATCTATCATGGGCAACCATAAAGTCATCAAAAGCGACCATGCCATGGTAATGCCAACAGCCCAATCTGTTACAGCAGCGCGGTTAGAGCGTTTTGCATTGATGGTAATGACCCAAATCAGTGTGGCAAATAGCGCGATGATGAGTGCAGGAATGCTGATATGGGCTTCTGACAACCCAGACAGAATATGCATGCGTTCTGATAGCTTTGCGGGATATCCGGTCATCATGGCAATCCACCCAAGCCAAATCAAGATGCCCATTAATCCAAACAAAGTAAGACCAAACCAATTGAGTGCACCCGCCGCGCCGCGCTTAAGGGTTTCAGCACATCCGCCAGCCATTGCGACCAAAGGAACAAGTAAAGTTAGTACGTTGACATCTGTGCTTTTGGCTTTTAAGCCAATTAAGATAAACCCAATAAAAAAGAATGTGATGATGAGTTGAAATTTTGGCTTGAATAATAGTCCTGAACGAAAGCGCCAGCTTCCCCAAGCTGCAATGGGTAGGGATGGCCAAGCAAACCAGCAAAGGGTTCGGATTGAGTATAGATGATTAAATTGCGAGAATTGAATTTGGTTTTGCCACCAATTGCTCAAATGGCTAGGTGAAATATGCCAAATCAAAGCAGGCCATAACAAAACCCAAGGAGCTAATGTGATGGCAGCTAAACCAAGGACAACTGCATAACTTTTTGAGCGCCAGGCTTTGAAAAATAAAGGCAATGCTATTGCTGTAAGCAAGCTGATAGCTGCGGTGATTAATCCTGTAGACAGAAAGCTGATACCGATGCCTGTACCTAGTAACACGCTCGCTCTAAATGGGCGGCGTTTGGCGAGTGCTAGTGCATAGAATGCCATGGCATTGCCTGTAAACGCTGAAACTTCAGGCATCAATAAATGAGCAGTTCCAATCAGTCCAATAGAACTAAGCATGATGAAAGTTGTTTGGCGGCCTATGCCTTCACCCCATAGTTCTCGTCCTATCATACCTGTGAGCAGTAATGTGAGCGCCATCCAGAAGCCGCTCACAATTCTCGCTGCATCGTGCATGTTGAGTATTGGACTGAGTGCTTTTGAGAATGTCGCCGCAGTAAGGTAATACAAAGGGGGATTTTTAATCACATTTTCGCCAACGGCGATAGGGTCCAGCAAGTGTTCGCCAGCAAGCATGGATTTGATAATGCTGATGCTGGTTGATTCGTTGGGCTTCCAAGGATGATGGCCAATCAGGCCGATGCAAATCCAAATGCAACAAAGAATAATCAATAGGCGCGTCTTTGCGGCCTCGCCGATTCTGGCTCTTGGTGTGGCTAGGTTGCCTTGCCAATCATGATCAATCTCAAATGCCATCTAGATTTTGCCTTGATTTGATGTGCGTTTTTTAAATAATGGATAGTCTAAAATAAAAAAGGCAGCGTGAGCTGCCTTTTTTGAGTATGCACCCAATATTACATGCCGTATTTTTGGCGGAACTTCTCAACACGACCAGCAGTATCTAAAATCTTTTGCTTGCCTGTGTAGAATGGATGACATTGTGAACATACTTCAATGTTCATGTCTTTGCTGTTGGTAGAACGAGTTTTGAACTTGCTGCCGCAGCTGCAAGATACGTTGATTTCGTTGTACTCTGGATGAATTTCGGCCTTCATGGTCAAATCTCTTTCAATAGCTTTTTACTGAGCCCGCAATTATCAATGAAAACTTTAAATTAAGCAACTATTAACCACGTCTCATACTATCAAAAAAGTCAGCGTTGTTTTTGGTGGCCTTGATTTTGTCGAGCAAGAATTCCATCGCTTCTAAGTCATCCATTGGGTAAAGCAATTTTCGAAGCACCCAGATTTTTTGAAGGATGTCTTTTTCAATCAACAATTCTTCACGGCGTGTACCCGATTTATTGACGTTAATCGCTGGATAAATGCGTTTTTCAGCCATGCGGCGGTCAAGATGGATTTCCATATTGCCCGTGCCTTTGAATTCTTCATAAATCACGTCATCCATTCGAGAGCCTGTATCTACAAGCGCTGTTGCAATGATAGTGAGTGATCCGCCTTCTTCAATATTACGTGCTGCACCAAAGAAGCGTTTTGGACGTTGTAGCGCATTCGCATCCACCCCGCCGGTTAACACTTTGCCAGATGCTGGCACTACAGTGTTGTAAGCGCGAGCTAGACGTGTGATGGAGTCTAATAAAATCACCACATCTTTTTTGTGCTCAACGAGACGTTTTGCTTTTTCTAGTACCATTTCAGCGACTTGCACGTGACGAGTTGCTGGCTCATCAAAGGTTGAAGCAACCACTTCACCTTTAACGGAGCGCGTCATTTCTGTCACTTCTTCGGGACGTTCATCAATCAACAATACGATTAAGCTGACATCCGGATGATTGGCGGTAATTGCATGCGCAATATGTTGCATCATGACGGTTTTACCGCTTTTTGGACTTGCCACTAAAAGTGCACGTTGGCCGCGACCAATTGGTGCAATCATGTCGATGACACGGCCAGTCACGTTTTCTTCCCCACGAATATCACGCTCTAATGTCAGCGGAATGGTTGGAAATAGCGGTGTTAAGTTTTCGAACAGAATCTTATTCTTGGTGTTTTCTGGAGATTCACCGTTAACGCTATCGACTTTGACTAAAGCAAAATAACGTTCGCCATCTTTAGGGGTTCGAATCTCACCTTGAATCGTATCGCCAGTGTGTAAATTGAAACGGCGAATTTGCGAAGGTGAAACATAAATATCATCAGGGCCTGCTAGATAGGAGGTGTCTGGTGAGCGCAAAAAGCCGAAACCATCTTGCAAAACTTCTAAAGTGCCATCCCCAAAAATGCTATCGCCTTTTTTAGCGGTATTTTTTAGTAAGGCAAAGATTAAATCTTGCTTGCGCATACGGCTGGCGTTTTCGATCTCGTTGGCAATAGCCATGTCGACGAGTTCTGTGACTGGGAGGTGTTTTAGGTCTGATAGATGCATATGAGGAAGCTCACTGGAAAACGAAACTACTTAAGAGGGATGATAAGACTAAGAACTTACAAAACGTGTCTGGTTCTGAATGAACCAGACACTAGACTATATTGATTAAATGTTGCTGTCAATGAAAGCAGTTAATTGTGATTTCGATAGTGCACCTACCTTAGTTGCTTCAACGTTGCCGTTTTTGAACAACATTAAAGTTGGAATGCCACGAATGCCGTATTTTGGAGGTGTGTTTTGGTTTTCATCAATGTTCAGTTTTGCAACTTTGATGCGACCTTCATATTCTTTAGCTACTTCATCCAAGATTGGCGCAATCATTTTGCAAGGACCACACCACTCAGCCCAGTAATCAACTAATACTGGAAGTTGTGATTGTAAAACCTCTTGCTCGAAAGAATCGTCGCTTGTGTGAATGATTTGGTCGCTCATTATGGTGAACCTCTAAATTGATTGAATGCTTGAAATAAGGAAAAATGAAAATACTATTTCGCTATCCTAGCGAAAAATCCGCCTTTAGTGAAGTGTTGTCTGCATCTCTTTTGCTTGAATTCACGCAGATTTTTTCTGGAAAAGTCGCAAACTCTGCGTTTTTGCTTGGCTTGGTGATAATATTTGCTCATGAATAATCGACAAACTTTTAACCCTATTCCTTATCTCAGCCAGTTTTTATTGGTCTTAAGTTTTCTTACATTGATTCATCTGGATGCAAATGCTGACGGTACTAAAAGCTTTGTGATGAAAGACCTCGCTGGTAAAGAACATCGTCTATCTGATTATCAAGGTAAGTGGGTAATCTTGAATTTCTGGGCCACTTGGTGTCCCTCTTGTTTAGACGAGATGCCTGATTTCATATCTTTATATGAGCAACGAAAAGCTAAGGATTTAGTTGTGTTAGGCATTGCCGTAGATTATAAAAATGAGCGTGAGGTCCAGCATTTTGTGGATGATATGCTTGTTTCGTACCCAATCATCCTTGGCACGCCTAAAATCTTCGCTCAATTTGGCTCGCCATCGGTATTGCCGACAACCTTAATTTATAACCCTCAAGGCCGCTTGGTTAAGATTAAGCGAGGACAGCTTTCTAAGCAGGCAGTTGAATCAATCATGTTGTCGCCGCCTAATGAATCGCTCGACGTATTGGCTCCTCAGTAAAAAATAAAAAAACCTGCTTAATCAGCAGGTTTTTTTAACTGGCTGTAAATGTTAAGTTGGCGTCTCTATGCTAACGCCATTTTCATCCAATACATTCAAGTTATTTTCTCCAGCAAAATGCATCAGTTGGGCATAACCTTCAGGATTGATGTCTTTTAGCTTTAAGTCTACCGCCAAACAACGAACGCCATTTACAACACGCGGTTTTAGGTAAGGTGAATATTTTAGTTTTCGGTCTGCGCCAAAGCTTGCATAAGTACTGCACATGCGGTCGACCCAGTCACTTGGACGGAATGGTTTGCCTGCACGGGTCAGGCCTTCGATGATAATTTCTTTACTTGTTTCGCTCATATAAACTACCTAGATATCTTTAGTTAATCGTTAAAAAGAGACTTATTTTCTGTAAGCCGTATTTTATCAGTGAATGATTTTGTGCTCAGTCGATGTATTCAAAAACTTTGACAACAGTTTTTACGCCACCAATGCTGCGCGCAATTTCAACCGCGTCATCTGCTTCTTTATGTGTCACTAAGCCTAATAAATAAACTGTACCGTTTTCTGTCACTACTTTTACATAGTTTGCTGCGAACTTGTTCTCTTTAAGGAAGTTTGCTTTCACTTTTGAAGTGATATAAGCGTCATTGGTGCGAGTGCTAAGTGAGCTATTTTTTGCAATCTCAAGGTAGTTTTTGATGCTCGCTACGTTTTCGATTGGCCTAACGAGTGATTCCGCTTTTTTCTTGTTTGCTTCGTCCGAAACTTCACCGGTAATTATCACTTGACGGTTATAACTCGTCACGTTGGCATGCACGTTATCTTTTAAGCTATCAGCAATTGCTTTACCCGCTTTAAGTTCAATTGCTTGGTCATCAATATAGGTGCCTGAAGTGCGGCGGTCAGCCGCCATTGCGCCACCAGCTGCAGCGCCGCCAACAACGACTGGAACGCAAGCTGTGAGTTGTGTGCTGAGCGCAGCGGCTAAGATTAAAGTGCCAAGTGAGGTTTTAGTGAATGCATGCATTTAATCTACTCCTAGTAAAAGACAATCGATAGCATCGCATAAGCAATGCAAAATAAGAACATAAGCCTCTTGAATTCTTGCTGGGCTTTCATCGGGGACGCCTAGATGGATATCTTGCTCTTCCAAAAGTTCAACCAATAAGCCACCATCGCCCCCGCTAAAAGCAATCACCTTCATATTACGTTCTTTTGCGGCTTTGATGGCGTTTAATATGTTGGCGGCATTTCCGCTGGTGCTAATCGCAATCAGCACGTCGCCAGATTGCCCTAGTGCTAGTACTTGCTTAGAGAATGTTTGGTCGTAATGTCCAAAATTCGCAATCGCTGTTAGGGTCGTGCTGTCGGCGCAAAGAGAAATAGCTGCTAAACCTGGGCGCTCCACTTCAAAGTGGTTTAGCATGCGTGAACTAAAGTATTGTGCATTTGCAGCGCCAGCACCATTGCCACAAGTGAGCACTTTTTTCTCTTTTAAAAATGCTTCAACAATAATTTCTGCTGAAGCGGCAATGGGTGCAGCGAGCAATTCAGCCAGCGCTAATTTTAATCGTGCGCTTTCTTCAAATTGCTGACTAATTCGGGTAATTAAATCCATGGGCTATATTCTATCTTTTTTAAATACTCTAAGTTTAAGAAGCAATCTTAATCCAAGTGATTTTTTGTATATGATTTAATCATCATGAGAAGACTCTAAAACGATACCCTCTTGACCAAAGCTGGCATTGACCATGCTACGGCTGATTTCGCCAGAGGCATTGACGTCTATCTTGCCAGAGAGGCCATCTATCGTTGCGCCATCTGAAGTTAGTCTGTCTAAGGCAATAAGAATTTGATATGCATCAGCACCAAGGGCAAACCAACGTTGCATTTCGCCTGGAGGTAAGTCTGCAGATGGAGCTTTATATGCTGCAAACTTTTCATTTTCTCTATCAACTATCCAAGGCAAGTCTACAAATCTAATGCCTTGTAGCGGTTTGTTGTCTGCGTTCATCGGCTCACCACTATATATTTCAGATAGGCCAAATGTTGGAATCCTGGAAGGTAATGCCGGACGAATGAGCCTTGCTTGTTCTGCGTCAGCTGCTATAAAAATCATATCGCTTTCGTTGATTTGGCGGTTAATATCACCCTCGTAACTTTCAAGAATATTGATCTCGCCGCCCGATGCCAGCCAGTAATCTTTGAAGTCTTTGCTAATTTGCTTGTTAAGATCGGTGCTAGATGAAACCACTGTCGCTTTTTGCATACCTAGATTTCTTGCTACTTTAATGGTTTGTTGTACTTCGTCTAATGGAGATAGGCCATAAGCAAAAGTGTTTGCGCTGCTTGGTTTGAATGGTGTCTTGTTTAGGATTAGGGTTGTTGCGTTATTTTGAGTATTTTTAATTATATGACTTTCAATCGGGGTGAATGGCCCAAGCACATAACTTACGCCATCATTTAATGCTTGTTGGTAGAGCTGTAGAATTGATTCTTCGTTATCTTGGCTTGCATAAATTTTCACCTCTACATTATCGTTAGCAATTTTTTTTGCGGCAGTAAAGCCCCGCTCAATGGCATCTGAAATTGGATACAGCTCTGCTTTAGAAAATGGCAATAAGAGCGCAACAGATCCTTTCAACTTTACTTTGTGCACTTCGGATTTGATTATTATCGCTGGGAAGATTTGGGCTGCGATGCCCTCTTTCGCTGGATGTTCTGCATATGCTTTACGCCAATTTTCTATGGCTTTTTCATTGCGCTCGCCATTATTTTGATACTTTGCCGCCAAGGCTAAATCTATCCAACCTTGAATGATGGTGTCAGTGCTATTGCCTCGCATTTCGGCAAGGTTAGCCTTGCTTAATACCGAAATAATTTCCCATATTTGCTGTTGGTTTGCGTTAATGTCTTCTTGGTTAATAGGCTTTAGCTGAAGCAGTAATGTGTCGAGCAGGACGCGTTGCTCTAAAGCGCGCAGACTGTCGGATTGGTTTTCATAGGCTAGCGCGAGGCTTGTGTGTAAACTTATACTTGCTAGCGTATTGAGCGATTTATTTGTTTGAAGCGGAATGAGTTCACGAAAAGTCGTATCAAAATCACCGTCTAAGCTCGCTAAGACGCCATTAAGCAGATTGGCGTATGGTGATTGACTAGGGATGCTAGCTGCCGCAATTTGAGCGCATGTTTTGTCATTATTTCTGAGGCAGTTGTAGCTCTCAGTAAAGTAATCTTCGATACTTTTTTTATTTTTAGAATTTTGTTCAGCATAAGCTAAATTGCTGTTGCTAAGTATGGCGGTGATGGCTGAGAAAATCAGCACGAACAGCATGAAGGAGAGTTTGATTTGAGTGTTCATCATGTCCCTACATTATATGTGGTCGCGACCCCAATTGGAAACCTCCAAGATATTAGCCTGCGCGCGCTTGATGTTTTGAAAACGGTGGATGCGATTGCCGCAGAAGACACGCGACACACTTCGCATTTGCTATCGCATTTTGCGATTCAGAAAAAACTTATCGCGGTGCATGAGCACAATGAACAAAAATCTGCCCAATTATTGTTAGAGCGGCTGCAATCGGGTGAATCTATTGCGCTGGTCACTGATGCAGGAACGCCGGGCATTAGCGATCCTGGTGCCATTGTGGTTGATGTATTGCGTGAAGCTGGGGTGAATGTAGTGCCAGTGCCTGGTGCAAGCGCTGTGATTGCCGCACTTTCTGCTTCTGGCATTATGGCTACTGGTTTTATGTTTCACGGTTTTTTGCCAGCAAGCGGCTCACAGAGACGAAAGTCTTTAGAGGATTTAAAGGCCTATTCTTGTACTTTGGTGTTTTATGAGGCGCCGCACCGCATTATTGAATGTGTTGAAGATTTGGCTAAAGTTTTGGGTGGTGAGCGCCGCGTGACTATAGCAAGAGAGCTCACTAAAACATTCGAAACTTTTCATCGCTGCGCCTTGCAAGACGCTAAAATATGGCTGGAAAGCGATCCTAATCAACAGCGTGGCGAGTTCGTGTTGTTGGTAGAAGCGGCCATAGTTGTTGAAGAAGCGGATATTAGTGAAGATGCCGAACGCGTATTAAGATTACTCTTAGCTGATTTGCCGCTTAAACAAGCGGTAAAATTAGCCACTGAAATTACGGGTGTGAAGAAAAACATCCTTTATGAATTTGCACTGAAACTTAAAGACGAATAAGCATGGATAAACTCACCATTACCCGCCCAGACGATTGGCACTTACATTTACGTGATGGCGATGCGCTAAAAGCGGTATTGCCAGATACTGCTCACCGTTTTGCACGTGCGATTGTTATGCCTAACTTGCGTCCGCCAGTGACGACAACAGCTTTAGCTGCTGAGTATCGGCAGCGTATTTTGGATGCGCTACCTGTGGGTGCCCATTTTGAGCCCTTAATGACTTTGTATCTCACGGATAACACAAGTGCCAATGAGATCGCAAAGGCCAAGGCGAGCGGCTTTGTGCATGGCGTGAAGCTTTATCCAGCTGGGGCAACGACTAATTCTGATTCGGGTGTGACTAGTTTAGATGCTTGTGCAGAGGCTTTAGAGGCGATGCAAGAAAGTGGTTTGCCTTTGCTAGTGCATGCTGAAGTGACAGATTCGGATGTAGATGTTTTTGATCGTGAACGCGCATTTATTGACCGTTATATGAACCCGCTACTAGTGAAATATCCATCGCTTAAAGTAGTGTTTGAACACATCACCACTAAAGATGCCGCTGAGTTCGTTGCAGGTTCGCCAAACAATGTGGCCGCAACCATTACGCCGCATCATTTGCTGATGAATCGTAATGCCATGTTTACAGGAGGCATTCGCCCTCATCACTATTGCTTGCCTATCCTAAAACGTGAAGAACATAGGCTGGCGCTGGTAAAAGCGGCGACCTCAGGCAGCCCTAAATTTTTCTTGGGTACAGATAGTGCTCCTCACGCAAAGTCAGCCAAGGAGGCGGCTTGTGGGTGTGCTGGTATGTATAGTGCTCATGCTGGGATTGAGCTTTATGCTGAAGTTTTTGAGATGGAAAATGCCTTGGATAAGCTAGAGGCTTTTGCGAGCTTTTATGGCGCTGACTTTTACGGCTTGCGACGCAATACAGATCAAATAACCTTGGTGAAAGAGGCTTGGATTGTGCCTGAGAGCATGGTCTTCGCGAGTGATGTTTTGGTGCCCTTGCGAGCAGGGCAATCGGTTGCTTGGAGAATGGCTTAAATCTGCCAATTAATAGGCGCTCCGCCGTGCCTGCTTAAGTAATGATTGGTTTGTGAAAATTGATGATTGCCAAAAAATCCTCGATGCGCGGATAAAGGCGATGGATGGGGTGATGTAAGCACTAAATGCTTATTGGTATCTACCATCTCGCCTTTCTTTTGCGCATAACTTCCCCAAAGTACAAACACCAATCTTTCTCGATGTTCGTTTAAGGCTGTAATTGCTGCATCGGTAAATTCTTCCCAGCCACGTTTTTGATGTGATCCTGCATTGCCCATCTCCACAGTCAATGTTGCATTAAGCAATAAAACGCCTTGTTTTGCCCAGGCGGTTAGATCGCCTTCCCCATTCATTTTGATGCCTAAATCCGCCTCAATTTCTTTGAATATGTTTCTAAGGGATGGCGGCTTTGCGACACCCTGTGGCACTGAAAAACTTAAGCCATGTGCTTGCGCTTTGCCTTTATCATGCCCGTGGTATGGATCTTGGCCAATGATGACGACGCTAACTTTGTCAAATGGCGTTTGATTAAATGCGTTGAGAATGAGTGGGCTTGGAGGATAAATAGTCTTTCCCGCCAATTTTTCTTGTTTTAAGAAGTTGTTGAGAGACTGCATGTAAGGCTTGTTTAATTCTTCGCCTATCATGTCTTGCCAAGAGGTGTCGAGTTGTCCAATGTGTTCTGCGACCATGATTGCTTAAGTATTTATTGTGTGCGGGGGTTCATTATAAAGCTAGTATCTTTTGCGTGTTAAAATAGCTTTGAAGCTGGCTAGACAGTCGCCGCTCAGTAATGAGGGGAGGAAAGTCCGGGCTACGCAGAGCGGGATGACGGCTAACAGCCGTCCGCTGAAAGCTAGCAATAGTATAAGGCGCGGAATAGGGCCACAGAGACGAGCGTATTAAGTTACGGTGAAACGCGGTAACCTCCATCCGTAGCAAGACCAAATAGGCTGACAATGGCGTGGCTCGCGCTGTCAGCGGGTAGGTTGCTTGAGCGTGCGAGTAATTGCACGCCTAGATGAATGACTGTCACTTGCCGCAAGGTGAGAACAGAACCCGGCTTACCGGCCAGCTTCACTTTTCTTGTTTTTTGTAAAATTCCTCTGCCGTTTTGCATCAAATCTCTCTCTTCTTGATGCGCTGAAATTATTTTCAAAATAAATACATTCGTTGGATTTTTTCTTGGAAATCCCGCAAACCTTTTGTGGGCTTGGGTTTGTTAAATAATCTTAAATTTCATCCATTTTTTTACTCTTTATAAGTCACATTCATTAAATTAGCTATGTACTTATTTATTAAGGATATTTTATTTATGTGAAAAATGCGCTAAGTCATTGTCCTGTAAAGGAAAAACCGTAAAAAAGGGCTTGCGAAAGCTCATTTTTTTATCTATAGTGTCATCAAGTGGGTTAAAGTGGTGTTTTGTGGGAATTTTGCTGGCCAATTTGGTTGCGCTCATCTCCCGATACGGCCAGCAATTTTTCTGTTTTGACTCATTACCACCATCAAAAAAAGGATTTAAGAAGATTTTATGTTTCGCGGTGCTTCATCATTAAGTTTGGATGTGAAAGGCAGGCTGGCAGTTCCAGCTAAGCATCGTGACGCCCTTTTGTCTCAAAGTGCAGGTCAATTGGTATTGACTGCACATCCTCACCGTTGTTTGTTGTTGTACCCACAAGTTGCGTGGGAGCCTATTCAAGCCAAAATGATGTCCTTGTCTTCGTTTGATAAGCGCTCAAGTGCATTGCAGCGTTTGTTGGTTGGTTATGCAGAAGATATGCAAATGGATGCGGCGGGTCGTTTGCTAGTTTCGCCAGCGCTTCGAGAATTTGCAGGGTTGGATAAGCAGGCGATGTTAGTCGGCCAAGGCAGTCACTTCGAAATATGGAATCTCGATGCTTGGCGCGCTCAATTAGATATTGTGATGGCAAGTGAAGAATTGGCGCTGCCCACTGAATTAGAGGGCTTCTCACTGTGAGCGCAAGCTCACTATTGGCCCAGTCTGAACAATTGGTAGGAGAGGTGTCACCGCACATTACGGTGATGTTGGAGGAAGCGGTTGAAGGTTTGGCCATTAAGCCAGCTGGCATTTACGTCGATTGTACATTTGGACGTGGTGGACATAGCCGCAAAATTTTGGAAAAGTTGGGAAGTGAAGGTCGCTTGATTGCGCTTGATCGTGATTTGGCGGCTGTAAGTTCTGCGGCATCTATTCAAGATGCCCGTTTTCAAATTGTGCATCGTCATTTTGCTGCGCTAGAAGAGGTGCTAGCTGAGCTAGGCATCTCGGCCGTGGATGGTGTTTTGCTTGATTTGGGCATTTCATCACCACAAATTGATATCGGCGAGCGTGGATTCAGTTTTAGATTTGACGGCCCATTGGATATGCGTATGGACCAAAGTAGCGGTCAAACCGCTGCTGAGTTTGTCGCGGTAGCTACAGAACAAAAATTGGCGGAGGTTATAAAAGCTTATGGTGAAGAACGGTTTGCTAAACAGATTGCAAGGGCGATTGTTGCGGCACGCACAGGGGGGGATGCCATCACCACTACTAAACAATTTGCCAAGATCGTGGCAAGTGCCGTCCCAAAAATCGAACCTGGCCAAGACCCGGCGACGCGCACTTTTCAAGCTCTCAGGATTTTCCTCAATCAAGAGCTTGAGGAGTTATCGCTAGTATTGCCGCAATGTTTGCGCATGCTTGCACCGCAAGGTCGATTGTCAGTGATTAGTTTTCACTCATTAGAAGACCGCATCGTGAAGCAATTTGTAAAAGGTGAGCAAGATAGGGATGACTTGCCATCAAACTTTCCTGTACTCGCAAAAGATTTGCCGCAGCCAAGAATGATGGCGATAGGGAAAGCACAAAAACCAAGTGAGCAAGAAGTGAAGAAAAACCCGCGTTCACGCAGTGCAGTTTTGCGCGTAGCTGAACGGACGAATGTGAGATTGTAAATGACGCGTTTAAATCTCATTTTATTTGCAGTGTTGATTATTAGTGCTTTGAGTTTAGTCACTTCACAACATAAATCACGCAAATTGTATTTTGAGTTACAGCAACAGCAAGAAGCGGCCAAGCTTTTTGAAACGGAATGGACACAATTGCAGTTAGAGCAAAGCACATGGGCGATGCATAGCCGTTTGGAGCAAGTGGCAACGGATTTATTGCACATGCATGTGCCTGATACAAAACATATCCAAATTGTGGCGCCTGATGAGGTACCGGCACCACAATCAGCAACACCAGTATCAAAGTAAAAGGGGATTCATAGAAAATGGCCGTCGTTCAGCAAACAATCAAATTACCACAGTGGCGTCGTCGCTTGCTGTTGGTATTGGTGTTGCTGGCCTTTGGCGCATTAATTGGCCGTGCAGTATTCTTGCAAGGGATGCGCCATTCATTCTTACAACAGCAGGGGGATGCACGTACTACCCGCGCGATGACACTTTACGCCCATCGCGGGATGATTACTGACCGTAACGGTGAGCCATTAGCGATCAGTTCACCCGTTGAATCTATTTGGGCAAACCCAGCGGATGCGCAAGCTAGCAAAGAGCAAATTGAGAAGCTGGCAAAACTTCTGGAAATGAATCCAGATGAAATCTCAGCAAAACTCGCGAACCAAAATCGCGATTTTATTTATCTTAAACGTCGTATTTCCCCCGAGTTGGCAAATCACGTCATGGCGCTTCATATTCCTGGTGTTTACATGCAACGTGAATATAAGCGTTTCTATCCAGCAGGTGAAGTGACGGCGCATTTGGTTGGTTACACTGGCTCTGATGAAAAAGGTTTGGAGGGTTTTGAGTTGCAATATCAGACCTGGCTCTCAGGAAAGCCAGGCAGTCGTCATGTAATTAAAGACCGACAAGGCCATATTGTTGATGATTTAGAGGCTGTGAAATTGCCGCAAGATGGGCGCGATTTGGTCGCTTCTATTGACCGTAAAGTTCAATATTTGGCTTATCGTGAATTATCAAAAGCGGTTGAAGAGAACAAAGCAAAAGCTGGTGCGGCGATAGTACTGAATGCTAAAACGGGTGAGATTTTAGCCATGGTGAATTTCCCAGCTTATAACCCAAACAATCCAAGTAAGGACATCGCAAAATCTCGTAATCGTGCGATTGTTGACCTTTTTGAGCCAGGCTCAACGATGAAGCCAATGACCATTTCGGCTGCGCTTGAAACCGGCAAGTATACGCCTGATACCAAAATTGAAACTGCACCAGGGAGCTTCAAAATAGGCACGGCAACTGTGCATGATTCCCACCCTAATGGATTGTTGACAGTTGCGCAGGTGATTCAGAAGTCATCGAATGTAGGCTCTGCAAAGATTGCTTTGTCGATGGAGCCTCAATATATGTGGGGTGTTTTTAACCAGCTAGGTTTTGGCACGATTACACATGTGAACTTTCCAGGTGAAGCAGCAGGGAAGCTTAGAAATTACAAAACATGGCATCCTATTGAGCAAGCCACTATCTCATATGGCAACGGTATTAGTGTGACGCTATTGCAGCTTGCTCGAGCATATACGGTGTTCGCGAATGATGGTGAATTGCGGCCAGTCACATTGCTAAAGGCTAAAGATGTTGCAGTCGGTCAGCAGGTTTTTTCAAAAGCGACAGCCTTAAGTGTCCGCGATATGTTGGAAACAGTTGTTCAGGCTGGCGGTACCGCCCCTAAAGCGCAAGTCATGGGTTATCGCGTGGCAGGTAAAACCGGTACTGCTCACAAGCCAGGTATTGGCGGATATCAAGATAAATATATCGCATCCTTTGTAGGTATGGCACCAGCAAGTAATCCTAAGTTGATTGTGGCGGTCATGATTGATGAGCCGAGCAATGGTCAATATTACGGTGGTATTGTCGCTGCACCAGTATTCAGCTCGGTGATGGGGGCAACGCTCCGAATGATGGGCGTACCTCAAGATGCGCCAAATAACAATGTGATTTTGCCACCAGCGGGTTTGCCTGAAGTGAAGGAGGCAACCTAATGCGTGCCAATCTTGCTTCATTAAAATCACAGGTCAATATTGCGCATATGACAGCGGATAGTCGCCGAGTACAAACAGGCAGCTTGTTTGTTGCTTATAAGGGCGATGCGAATGATGGTCGCGCTTATATTGCGCAAGCGATAGCAAGTGGCGCATCAGCAGTGATGTGGGAACAAGAAGGCTTTACATGGAATGCTGATTGGAAAGTGCCCAATCAACCAATCAGAGGTTTAAGGCAAGCAGTTGGTGATGTGGCAAGTGAGTTTTATGGCAAGCCCTCCGATCAACTTTGGATGGTGGGCGTAACCGGTACTAATGGCAAAACAACTTGTAGTCATTGGTTGGCACAAGCTTTTAATGCGCTTGGTCGGCAATCTGCAGTAGTCGGCACATTGGGTAATGGTCTGCTAAACGACTTATCCAAAACTAGCAACACCACGCCAGATAGTATTGTGCTACATGGCTTATTGGCTGATTATTTGGCACAAAAAGTCAATGTGGTAGCGATGGAAGTTTCATCACACGGTTTAGACCAAGGCCGCGTCAATGGTGTGGCTTTTGATATTGCCGTGTTTACCAATCTTACGCGTGATCATTTGGATTATCACGGCGATATGCAAGCTTATGGTGACGCTAAGAAAAAGCTTTTTGCTTGGAATGGTTTAAAAACTGCAGTGTTGAATCGTGATGATGCTTTTGGAGCAGACCTTGCCGCTAAATTAGCTGCACAAGGCAAATCAGTGATGACTTATGGCCTGAATAAAGATTTTTTAGGTAAAAACGACATTGCCGTAAATAGCATGCAATTGAACGATGCTGGCATGCGTCTCGATGTGACAACACCTAAAGGTGCGGCGACGGTTTGTGCCAATGTGATAGGACAATTTAACGCCTATAACTTAATCGCGGTGCTGGCCACTTTATTAGCTTCTGATATTGCTTTAGTGGATGCTGTGAAAGCGATTTCTACAATTAAGCCGGTGGCTGGTCGCATGCAGCAATGCGGGGGTGGCAATCAACCATTAATCGTTGTTGATTACGCCCATACGCCAGATGCGTTAGAGCAGGTATTGAAATCCCTCAGTGCGCAATTAGCCCCAAATTCACAGCTTATTTGCGTGTTTGGTTGTGGTGGTGATAGAGATAAAGGTAAGCGCCCACTTATGGGTAAAGTATCTTCTAGCTTGGCTAGTCGCGTGATTGTAACTTCAGATAATCCACGCGGTGAGTCAGCCACGAGCATTATTCAGGCGGTAATGGCTGGCGCCAATCAGCGGATGGAAAGTATCGAAAATCGTGCTGACGCAATTAAACAGGCAATCAAAACAGCTAAAAAAGGTGATGTGGTGTTAATCGCTGGCAAGGGCCATGAAAATTACCAAGAAATTGCTGGTGTGAAATATCCATTTAACGATATGCAAGTGGCGCAAGAAGCCTTGCGGGAGATGGCGGCATGATGCGTCTATCAGAAGCTGCTTTAGCAACCCAGGGTCAGCTGATTGGTCCAGATGTTGTATTTTGCTGTGTAGGTACTGATAGCCGTTCGATCAAAAAAGGACAGCTATTTGTTGCACTTAAAGGTGAAAATTTTGATGGGCATGAATATGCCGCGCAAAGTTTAGAGCAAGGGGCATCTTCAGTTCTTGTTTCCAAGGCTTCAAATGTCAGCCCTGCATTGGTTGTAAAGGATACACGCTTGGCGCTAGGTGATTTGGCTGCATATTGGCGTGCAAAGTTTGAGATACCAGTGGTTGCCATTACAGGCAGCAATGGCAAAACGACAGTTAAAGAAATGTTGGCTGCTATTTTAAAAGTGGCTGCCGGTAATGATGAAAGTGTTTTGGCTACTCAAGGCAATTTAAATAACGACATAGGTCTGCCGATGACCATGCTGAATTTGGATAAGCAACATAGATATGCAGTGCTGGAAATGGGGATGAACCATACAGGTGAGTTGTCTTATTTAACGGGCTTAGCCAAGCCAAGCATCGCTTTAGTCAATAACGCGGGCACTGCGCACATCGGTGAACTTGGCAGTCTTGAGGCAATTGCAAACGCCAAGGGTGAGATTTTTGAAGGTTTAGTTGATGGGGGTACTGCGGTTATTAATGCAGATGATGTATTTGCTGGTTTGTGGAAAAGCTTAGCGAGTAACCATCACCAAGTCACTTTTGGCTTAAAAGCAAAGGCGGATGTAACAGCGAGATATGAATTGCATGAAGCGAGTAGTGCTGTTGAATTGATTACACCAAAAGGTACAGCCAATTTTTCGCTACCAGCCCCTGGTGTACACAATGTAAGTAATGCTTTGGCGGCTGCTTCAGCGGCCTTGGCTTTGAATGTTTCATTAGAAAAAATTGCTACAGGATTAAGTCAGTTTGCGGGCGTTAAAGGTCGCCTGCAAGTCAAACAAGGTTTTGCAGGGGCGAAAGTGATTGATGATACCTACAACGCAAATCCAATGTCGATGAAAGCTGCAATTGATGTGCTTAAAGCGAGTGCTGGTGAGCGTGTTTTTGTCATGGGGGACATGGCTGAACTAGGTGCTGACGCAGCAAGTATGCATGCAGAAATTGGTGCTTATGCAAAAACAGCGGGAATAGAAAAGTTTTTTGCATTAGGCGCATTAACTAAAAATGCCGTGATTGCCTTTGGGGAAAATGCAGCACATTTTGAAACGTTAGATACTTTGGTTGAAAGTCTCAAAAGCATGATGAATGCTCAAGCAACGTTGTTGGTAAAAGGTTCACGCTCAATGCGCATGGAGCGTGTTGTTGATGCAATCCAACTACCGCAAACAAATAATAATGGAGGAAATCACTAATGTTGCTAGAACTTGCTCGCTGGTTAGCGCACGATATTCATGGCTTTAATGTGTTTAACTACATCACACTTCGTGCTGTTTTAGCAACGATGACAGCTCTAGCTATTTCATTTGTTATAGGACCTAAACTCATCCGAAAATTGACGGAATATAAAGTGGGTCAATCAGTGCGTGACGACGGCCCCAAAACGCACTTAGTGAAAGCTGGCACTCCAACGATGGGTGGTGCATTGATTTTGGTGGCGATTACGATTTCAACTTTGCTTTGGGCTGATTTAAGTAATCGGTACGTTTGGGTGGTGCTATTCACTACCTTGGGCTTTGGCATCATCGGCTTTGTCGATGATTGGCGCAAAGTGGTATATCGCAACCCTAAAGGCTTATCAGCGAAAGCGAAATACTTTTGGCAGTCAGCCATCGGTTTTGGCGTGGCTGTTTATTTATTACAAACAGCTGTTTTGCCCTCAGAGACAACACTTTATGTGCCTTTTTTCAAACATTTAGTATTCCCAATGAGCTCGATAGTTTTTGTAGTGCTGACCTATTTGGTGCTGGTCGGCAGCAGTAATGCAGTGAATTTGACAGATGGTTTGGATGGTTTAGCCATAATGCCGACACTCATGATTTCTGCCGCTTTAGCGATTTTTGCTTACGTGACAGGCCACATCTTCTTCTCGAAATATCTCGGAATTCCTTATGTGCCTGGTGCTGGTGAATTGACTGTTTTTTGTGCTGCTATGTCTGGTGCGGGTTTGGGATTTTTATGGTTTAACGCTTATCCAGCTGAAGTGTTTATGGGAGATGTGGGTGCCTTAGCGCTGGGCGCGGCATTGGGTGCGGTGGCCGTGATTGTTAGGCAAGAAATCATCTTGTTTGTGATGGGCGGGGTGTTTGTAGTGGAGACATTGTCGGTTGCCATTCAAGTCAGTTATTTCCGTTATACCAAAAAGAAATTTGGTGAAGGCCGGCGCATCTTTTTGATGGCGCCTTTGCATCACCACTATGAACAAAAAGGATGGAAAGAAACGCAAGTGGTGGTGCGGTTCTGGATTATTACCATGATGTTGGTGTTAGTTGGATTGGCGAGTTTAAAAATACGATGAAACTCGAATTGCATGACAAACAGGTGTTAGTGCTAGGCCTCGGTGACACGGGGCTTTCGGCATTGCGTTGGCTTCATCGCCAAGGCGCTTGTTTGTCTGTTGCCGATACACGTGAAAACCCACCAGGAGTTGCGACGCTTCAAGCTGAATTACCAAGCGTGAAATTACATACAGGGGCATTTGCTGAAGTCGTGTTTAAGAATGCAGAATTAATCGTTATTAGCCCAGGCGTGCCAATGGCAGAGCCCATGGTGCAAGCTGCGATTATGCGCGGAGTGCCAGTGGTGGGTGACGTTGAATTGTTCGCACAATACAAACCTGCTAGCGCAAAGATTATTGCAATTACAGGTGCAAATGGCAAAAGCACTGTGACGACTTTAGTGGGCGAGATGTGCAAGTCTGCAGGATTGCAAACAGAGGTGGCGGGAAATATTGGCGTGCCAGTGCTCGATACATTAGATGGCGATGTGCCAGATGTTTATGTATTGGAACTTTCTAGCTTTCAACTTGAAACCACATCGTCATTAAATGCGGATGCTGCAACGGTGCTTAATATTAGCGAAGACCACATGGATCGTTATAACGGACTTGATGACTACGCCCAAGCGAAAGCGCGTGTGTTTTTTGGTCGTGGCGTGCAAGTACTTAACCGCCAAGATGCTTGGAGCATGGGTATGGCCTTGCAAGGGCGTAATGTTGTGACATTTGGTGTTGATGAAGCTACGAATGACAACGATTTTGGCTTGACTACACGAGCAAATATAACCCAACTTACTCGTGGTTCAAAAGCATTGTTAGCAACAACCGAAATGAAAATTGCAGGTTTGCATAACGCTGCGAATGCCTTGGCGGCAATGGCGCTGTGTGAAGCGATTGATGTGCCGCAAGTTGCCATGATTAAGGCCTTACGTGAATACAAAGGCTTGCCACATCGTGTTGAATGGGTCGCAGATATTGAAAATGTTGCTTTTTATGATGATTCAAAAGGCACCAATGTTGGTGCGACTTATGCGGCGCTTCAAGGTTTAGTGGCGCCAAATGATGCTAAGAAGATTGTGTTAATTGCGGGTGGTGATGGCAAGGGTCAAGACTTCTCGCCTTTGGCTGAAATTGTGCAAAAAAATGCCCGTGCGGTAGTGTTGATTGGTCGTGATGCGCCGCAGATTGAAACTGCTTTAAGTGGAACAGAAGTTGATTTGATAAACGCTGAAAGTTTAGAAGCGGCAGTGAAAATAGCATATGACTTGGCTAAAGCGGGTGATGCAGTACTGCTATCTCCAGCTTGCGCTAGTTTCGACATGTTCCGCAATTATGTTCACCGTGCAGAGGTCTTTGTACAAAGCGTCAAAGCGCTTCCCAGCAAAGGAATCGCCGCATGATGCCGATGCTAAATAATCGCAACAAAATCACGGGCGAAAGCTATGACCAAGCGTTGCTTTGGGTCACTCTGATTTTGCTGGCGTTCGGCATGGTGATGGTTTATTCCGCTTCAATTTCATGGGCTGAAGGAAAATCTATTACGCATCATCAAGCTTCTTTTTACTTGGTGCGCCATGCAGGCTTTTTAGTGGCAGGCTTGGTTGCTGGCGGGATTGCCTTCCAAGTACCAACGCGTATCTGGCAGAAATCAGCGCCATTGTTGTTTTTAATTGGCCTTGGCATGTTGGCTTTGGTTCTTGTGCCAGGGATTGGACACAAAGTGTTGGGTAGTCGACGTTGGATTAAGTTGGTGTTGTTCCAAATTCAGCCTTCGGAATTTATGAAGTTTTTAGCAGCGGTATATGTGGCTGATTACACCACACGCAAGGCCGCATTGATGGATAGCTTTAAACATGGGTTCTTGCCGATGTTAGGAGTGATGCTCTTGGTTGGTGGTTTATTGTTGATGGAGCCAGACTTTGGTGCGTTTGTAGTGATTGCTTCAATTTCAATCGCCATTTTATGGTTGGGGGGCATTAACTATCGCATCTTTGTTGGGCTACTGATTTTGCTATTTTTTGGCTTCATTATTTTAATTAAAACTTCGCCATATCGCTTACAACGAATTGTCGGTTATATGGATCCGTGGGCAGACCCTTTTGGTAAGGGCTATCAACTCACCCACGCTTTAATTGCCTTTGGACGTGGAGAGTGGTTAGGGGTTGGCTTGGGCGGCAGTGTAGAAAAGTTAATGTATTTGCCAGAGGCGCATACCGACTTCTTATTGGCAGTGATTGCTGAAGAGTTAGGTTTTGCAGGTGTAGCTGTCTTAGTCGGTTTGTTCGCATGGATAGTCGTACGCTCTTTCAAAATTGCAAAAGAGGCAGTGAGCAATGAACAGTTTTTCTCTGCTTTATTGGCGCAAGGGATTGGTATTTGGATGGGCGTACAAAGCATCATCAATATGGGCGTGAACATGGGACTTTTGCCAACCAAGGGCTTGACCTTACCGCTACTGTCTTTTGGAGGCACGGGTATTTTGGCAAATTGTGTCGCGATGGCGGTATTGCTCCGTATTGATTGGGAAAATAAACGTTTGTTTAAGGGTATTCAAGTATGAGTACCAAAACGCTTATGGTCATGGCAGGTGGAACCGGTGGGCATGTTTATCCAGCGATGGCGGTGGCTGACTATTTGAAAGCACAGGGCTGGAATATTGTTTGGCTTGCGACTGACGGTGGTATGGAAAACCGTTTGATAGAAGGCAAAGGCTATCAAAAAGCCATGATGACCATGCAAGGTGTTCGTGGTAAAGGTTTATTGGGCTGGGTGTTGTTGCCAATTACCTTGGCAAAAGCCTTGAGCCAAAGCTATCAAGCGATCCGTCACTATCAGCCAAATGTTGTCCTTGGGATGGGTGGTTTTGCAGCTTTCCCTGGCGGTTTGATTGCTCGTTTGCTGGCTAAGCCACTAGTGATCCATGAGCAAAATTCAGTGGCAGGCTTAACCAATAAATTGATGGCAAAAATCGCAACTCGTGTATTGGCTGCTTTTCCGAATGCGCTGAGTAAAGCCAAAGTGCTCGGAAATCCAGTACGCGTAGATATTACTGAATTGGCTGAACCAGAAATGCGACTCTCTATGCATAAAGGCGCGTTAAGAGTTTTGGTAGTGGGCGGCAGTCTGGGTGCGCAAGCATTAAATGACTTAATTCCTCAAGCTCTTTCTGCAATGCCAGCAGAGGCAAGACCTCATGTCATTCACCAAGCTGGTACTAAGCATATTGAGGCATTGCAAAGTAATTATGTAAAACACGGCGTAGTGGCGGAATGCCGAGCATTTATTGAGAACATGGCCGATATGTATGCATGGGCAGATTTTGTGATTTGCCGTGCAGGTGCAATGACAGTTGCTGAGTTATCAGTCGTTGGATTGGGTAGTTTATTGGTGCCATTTCCTTTTGCGGTGGACGACCATCAAACTACAAATGCAGCCTACTTGGCAGAACATGAAGCGGCATTTCTAGTACAACAAAAAGAATTAACGGTAGAGAAACTTGTGAATATTTTGACGACATTAACACGTGATAATTGTTTAATCATGGCAAATAAAGCGCGTGGTTTAGGCAAGCCTACAGCCACGATTGATGTTGCAAATGTTTGTATGGAGGTGGCCGCATGAAACATAAAGTGAAGAATATTCATTTTATCGGTATCGGTGGCTCAGGCATGAGCGGTATTGCTGAAGTGCTCGTGAACTTAGGGTTCAACGTCACTGGCTCTGATTTGGCAAGTAACAATGTGACTGCGAGGTTGGAAGCGGCTGGTGCAAAGGTTTACCAAGGCCATCAAAAAGAGAATTTGAAAGACGCAGATGTCGTTGTAGTTTCGAGTGCTGTTAATGAAGCCAATCCTGAAGTTAAAGAAGCCCGTTTGCGCGGCATTCCAGTCGTGCCACGTGCATTAATGTTGGCTGAATTGATGCGCTTTAGACAGGGCATCGCAGTGGCGGGTACGCATGGAAAAACGACAACAACGAGTTTGATTGCTAGCATCTTAGCTGAAGCGGGTATGGATCCAACCTATGTAATTGGGGGTAAGTTGGAATCAGCGAATGCTAACGCAAAACTAGGAACGGGTGAATATATCGTGGCTGAGGCAGATGAGTCTGATGCTTCATTCTTGCACCTAACCCCAGTGATGGCGGTGGTCACCAATATAGATGCTGACCATATGGACACTTACGAGCATAGCTTCGACAAGCTTAAAACCGCATTTGTGGATTTTGTTCAGCAATTGCCGTTTTGGGGTATGGCAGTGGTATGTGTGGATGATGCCAATATCCGTGAAATTTTGCCGCGCATCACCAAGCCTGTCATGACTTATGGCTTCAGTGATGCCGCGCGTGTTAGAGCGATTAATGTCATTGCGGATAACGGCCAAATGCGCTTTACCGTACAGCGTATTAATGGGGTGACAACAGAATTTGATGTGACGTTGAATTTGCCTGGTAAACACTATGTACTCAATGCCTTGGCGGCCATTGCGATTGCTAGTGAACTCAATGTGCCTGATGCCGCGATGATTAAAGCGCTTAAAGAATTTAAAGGTGTGGGTCGTCGTTTTGAGCGCTATGGCGAAGTTAAAGCACCAGCCGGCGGCACATTTACATTGATTGATGATTATGGCCATCACCCAGTAGAAATGCAGGCGGTGATCGCGGCTGCACGCGGTGCATTTCCTAACCGACGTTTGGTGCTTGCTTTCCAGCCACATCGTTTTACAAGAACACGTGATTGTTTTGAAGATTTTGTAAAAGTGCTTTCAAGCGCAGATGCTGTTTTGCTTACTGAAGTTTATTCAGCGGGTGAAGCCCCAATCGTAGCGGCAGATGGCCGCTCGTTGGTTCGTGCAGTTCGCGTGGCGGGGAAGGTGGAGCCACTCTTTGTAGAAACGACGACTGAATTACCGCAAGCGATTGTGAACAGTGTGCAAGACGCGGATGTGGTGATTGTCATGGGAGCCGGTTCAATTGGCCAAGTGGCAAGTTTAACAAGGGATTTATGCAAGTAATGGCCCAAGCTCCAGCACAAGGAAGTTTGTTGTTGAACGAGCCTATGACTCGTTACAACAGCTGGCGCGTGGGCGGCAAAGCGGATCGTTTATATATTCCTGCGAGCTTGGATGATTTAAGTGCTTTCTTACAAAGTTTAGATGCCAATGAGCCAATTCATTTTGTGGGCTTGGGTTCGAATTTATTGGTAAGAGATGCAGGGGTACGCGGTACGGTGGTGGTGCTTCATAACGCACTCAACACCTTACAAATGGAAGGTGATTTAGTCTATTCAGATGCTGGTGTGACGTGTGCTAAGTTGGCACGTTTTACCGCAAAACAAGCCAAACAAGGTGGCGAATTTTGGGCTGGTATTCCTGGTACGGTAGGTGGTGCTTTGGCGATGAATGCCGGCTGTCATGGTGGCGAAACTTGGGACAGCGTTAAACGCGTGCTAACGATTGATGCTACAGGCTTGGTGCATGAACGAAATGCGGATGAATTCGTTGCGACATATCGCCATGTTGCTATGCCAGTAGCAAAAGAATGGTTTGTCGGTGCTTGGTTTGAATTGTCAGCTGGGGATGCTGAAGCGTCTGAGGAAAAGATTAAAGCTTTACTAGCCAAAAGATTAGCGACGCAGCCGCTTAATTTACCAAACGCAGGTTCAACCTTCCGTAATCCAGAAGGTGATTATGCGGCACGATTGATTGAGGCTTGTGGCTTAAAAGGCCACAAAATTGGCGGCGCACAGATTTCGGAAAAGCATGCCAATTTTATTGTGAACCTGGGCGATGCAAGCGCTGAAGATATTGAGCAATTAATTGCGCTAATGCATGACACAGTAAAAGAGAAGTTTGGAATTAGCTTGCACCAAGAAGTGCATGTGTTGGGTGAAAAAGTGAGTGGAAAAGCATGAGTAACACATTTGGAAAAGTAGCGGTTTTATTGGGCGGCAAATCAGGCGAGCGTGAAGTCTCGCTTAAGAGCGGCTTAGCTGTTTTAGCCGCTTTGCAAGCGCAAGGAATAGATGCGGAGCCATTTGACCCAGCGACTCGACCATTGCATGACTTAGAACAATTTGATGCTGCCTTTATCTCTCTTCATGGCCGTTTCGGTGAGGACGGCACCATGCAAGGGACTTTAGAGTTATTTGGCATTCCATATACAGGCTCAGGCGTGATGGCTTCAGCTATTGGGATGGACAAGTGGCGTACTAAGTTAATTTGGCATGCAGCAGGCGTGACAACGCCGGCATTTGAAGTGGTGAGTGCTGATTCTGATTTTGCAGCGATTGAGAAAAAGCTAGGATTGCCGCTCTTTGTAAAACCAGCCAACGAAGGCTCAAGTATTGGAATTAGCAAGGTAAAAGTGGCGGGGGATTTGAAAGCTGCTTATGAGTTGGCGGCTAAATCAGACCCGCTTGTCATTGCCGAGCAGTTTGTGGGCGGTGGTGAGTATACCGTTGGAATTCTAGGCGACCAAGTATTGCCGATTGTGCGGATCGTACCTGCTAATGAGTTTTATGATTTTGAAGCAAAGTATTTGCGTGATGACACGCAGTATTTATGCCCATGTGGTTTGCCAAAAGAACAAGAAGCCAAGATACAGGCAGAGGCCTTGCAGGCATTTAAGGCAATCGGAGGCACAGGCTGGGGTCGTGTGGATTTCTTGATGGATGAAGCAGGAAAACATTACTTTTTGGAAGTGAATACGAGCCCTGGGATGACAGACCACAGCTTGGTGCCGATGGCTGCAAAAGCAGCAGGTATTCCATTTGCTGAATTAGTGAAACGCATTTTGACATTGGCGATTAAACAGCACGGAGCAAAAGTACGTGTGGGATAAACCCAATATTTTGAATTGGATTGCAAACGTGTTGTTTGCATTTGCATTTGTACTATTTATGTACGGTGCTCTTTTCATTGTGGTCCATTTGCCGATTTTCCCACTCAATGAAGTGCGAGTAGAGGGTGAACTGAAACATGTGACACGCGAGCAAGTGAAATTAATTTCTGGCCGTTATTTGCAAGGTAACTTTTTTACAGTGAATTTGGTGAAGACACGTGAAGCCTTTGAGAAACTTCCTTGGGCTAGAACGGTGAGTGTGAGAAGACGATGGCCTAATCGATTGGAAGTGGTGATTGAGGAGCATCAAGCCTTGGCGCGTTGGGGAAATATTGCATTGGTGAACACGCATGGTGAGTTGTTTCATGCGGCCTCAGATGCTGATTTACCAGTATTTTATGGCCCAGGCGATGGCGTAAAAGAAGTGGCTGAACATTACGCTGAGTTTGGCGAGTTAATTCTGCCAATGAAAATGAAATTAACGGAAGTGACATTGACGCCAAGACGCTCTTGGCAGGTAACGACCAATACAGGCATGGTGATTTCACTTGGTCGCGAAAAGATGGATATGCGCCTTGCACGCTTTATGCAGGTGTATAGCAAAACCTATGCGGGCTTGAAAGGCGACTTGAAATATGTGGATTTGCGCTATCCAAGTGGTTTTGCAGTGAGAAGCCCAATGGCATTGGCAGCATTTAAGCCTGCAGCTGCAGCCTTAGAGCCTAAAGAGCAAAGTCAACATAACGGTAAGAGCGAACCTAAAAAAGAAGCTGGCAAAAAAGCGCCAGTTAAAAAAGAACAAAGCAATAAAGAGATTAAAAAGCCGGATGTAAAGAAGATTGAAGTGAAAAAGACTAAAGCCTAGTTTAAGCAAGATTAATTATTAACCAGCATGAATAGAACTGAATTAAGAAAAGTGGAGAAACACGATGAGTAGAGCTAAAGAAGAGAAAAACCTCATTATTGGCTTAGATATTGGCACATCTAAAGTTGTCGCAATCGTGGCAGAGTTGATGGCTGATGGAAGTATGAATGTCATTGGCCTCGGACAACACGTCTCACGCGGTCTTAAAAAGGGCGTAGTGATTAACATTGATTCGACAGTGAACGCGATTCAACGTGCGATTGAAGAAGCTGAGCTGATGGCTGATTGCACGATTAAGAATGTATTTACAGGGATTGCTGGCAGCCATGTGCAAAGTATTAATGCACGGGGAATGGTGAAGATTAAAGATGCTGAGGTGACGCAGGCTGATGTGGCGCGTGTGATTGAAACTGCGCAAGCGATTGCTTTGCCTTCAGACCAGCAGATTCTGCATATTCTTACACAAGAATACATCATTGACGGTCAGGAAGACGTGCGTGAGCCGCTTGGCATGAGCGGCATGAAGCTGGAGGTGAAGGTTCATATTGTGACTGGCGCTGTTGCCGCTGCGCAAAACATCGTCAAGAGTATTAAGCGTTGCGGTTTAGAAGTGACAGATTTGATTCTTCAGCCTTTGGCTTCTAGTGAAGCAGTGCTGACAGAAGATGAAAAAGAACTAGGCGTTTGTTTGGTGGATATCGGCGGAGGGACAACAGATATTGCTGTGTTCAAGCAAGGTGCGATTCGTCATACGGCAGTCATACCTATTGCAGGGGATCAAATCACTAATGACGTTGCAGTCGCGTTAAGAACACCAACGCAATCCGCTGAAGACATCAAGATTAAACACGGTTGTGCCTTAAGACAACTAGCAGATCCCCGTGAAGTGGTTGAAGTGCAAGGCACCGATGGTCGTGAAGGCCGCCAGCTTTCAGTTCAAACCTTGGCTGAAGTGATTGAGCCCCGTGTTGTGGAGTTGTATGAGTTCGTATTGGCTGAATTACGCCGTAGCGGTTTAGAAGAGATGATTGCTTCAGGCATCGTGATTACAGGTGGTTCAGCAATGATGAAAGGCATGGTTGAGTTGGGTGAGGAGATTTTCCACATGCCAGTTCGTCTAGGTTTGCCAAGATACGTAGGTGGTTTGTCAGAAGTAGTAAGCAATCCGCGCTATGCAACAGGTGTAGGTTTGTTGTTGATAGGCAAGCGCCAAGTCGCACAACAGATTCAAGTGAGCTTAGATGCGAATTCATTCGGTAGGATTCTCGAACGGATGAAGAGTTGGTTTCAAGGTAATTTTTAGTAGTAGGTAGTGGTAGTAAAAGTAATAAAGGCAGAAGTAATTTAGTTTAGGCAGATATCAAGGAGAAATACAATGTTTGAAATTATGGATAACGAAAACCAAGAAGCCGTCATTAAGGTCATTGGTGTGGGTGGTTGCGGCGGTAACGCTGTCGAGCACATGATTGCAAAAAACGTTGGCGGCGTAGAATTTATTTGTGCTAACACCGACATGCAAGCGCTGAAAAAAAGCCAAGCGAAGACTGTACTGCAAATTGGTATGGACATCACAAAGGGTCTGGGTGCAGGTGCTAAACCTGAAATCGGCCGAGAAGCTGCTTTAGAGGACCGTGACCGCATCGCGGAAGTGATTGATGGCGCTGATATGTTATTCATCACTGCTGGCATGGGTGGTGGTACAGGTACTGGTGCAGCCCCTATCGTTGCTGAAGTTGCGAAAGAAATGGGTATTTTGACAGTTGCAGTGGTGACTAAACCATTCGCCTTTGAAGGCAAGCGCGGCAAGGTCGCAACGGATGGTTTGGAAGAACTATCAAAGCATGTTGACTCTCTTATCATTATCCCTAATGACAAATTGATGGAAGTGCTGGGCGATGATGTGACATTTACCGATGCTTTTAAAGCAGCTAACGATGTACTTCATAACGCTGTTTCAGGCATTGCCGAAATTATTAATTGCCCAGGTTTGGTCAACGTTGACTTTGCTGATGTGCGCACAGTGATGTCTGAAATGGGCATGGCAATGATGGGTTCTGCGGTCGCTACAGGTCCAGATCGTGCGGTATTGGCAGCTGAACAAGCGGTTGCAAGCCCATTGCTAGAGAACGTCAACTTAGCGAATGCACGCGGTGTTTTGGTGAACATTACTGCAAGTCACTCTTTCAAAATGAAAGAATATTACGATGTAATGAACACAATTCGCTCATTCACTGCGGATGAAGCAACTGTGATTGTGGGCAACGTATTTGATGAGAGCATCGGTGATGGCTTGCGTGTAACGATGGTTGCGACAGGCTTGAATGGTGTTGGTGCGCAACAAAAACCAAAACTCGTGATGACTACGCCAGTAGTACGTGATGGTACAACCAACCAACCAATCTACACCGGCGCTGGCAATGTTGGCTTCATGGACGATGATGAGCCTGCTGTGTTTACACAAAATAGCGGTCGTCGTGCCCAAGTGGATGCGATGAAAAAAGATGGGATTGAGGAATATGACATCCCAGCATTTTTACGTAAACAAGCAGATTAATTGAGTTAGATTAATCTGCCAGTTTAATCACTGGCTCAGTTTTAGGAGTGGCACTCGTTAATGAGTGAGTGCGGCATTTATGCTATGCTTTTAGCAGGATAGATAGTCTTTATTGAGTGGGGTTCTTAAGTTTAAGAAGCCCTAAAAAGATTTTTTAGGTTATGTAAGGTGAGATTAAAAAGAAAATATGCTGAAACAGCGCACCCTTAAAAAATCAATTAGTGCCACTGGTGTTGGCTTGCATACTGGCGAAAAGGTCAAAATGACTTTGCGTCCTGCAGCACCCAATACTGGTATTGTGTTCCGCCGCGTCGATCTGCCCGATTCAGCGGAAATCAAAGTGCAGCCTCAATATGTATGCGACACTCGGATGTGTTCAGCCTTGGAACACGAAGGGGTGCGCGTTGCTACTGTCGAGCATTTAATGTCCGCACTAGCTGGGCTAGGGATAGATAATATTTACGTTGAATTGTCCGCTGGTGAAGTACCGATTATGGATGGAAGCTCAGGCCCGTTCGTATTTTTACTTCAGCAAGCAGGGATTGTCGAACAAGCCGCCGCCAAGAAATTTATTCGTATCAAAAAGACGGTCGAAGTCCAAGATGGGGATAAATGGGTGCGTTTTGATCCATATTTTGGATTTAAAGTCGATTTTACGATCGATTTTGCGCATCCTGTTTTTGAGCATACAGGTAACAATGTCAAAATTGATTTTGCCGACAATTCATACATCAAAGAAGTAAGCCGCGCCCGCACGTTTGGCTTTATGCATGAAGTAGAAGCCTTACGCTCTATGGGTCTGGCGCGTGGTGGTAGCTTGGATAACGCCATCGTTTTAGATGAATACCGCATTTTAAATCACGATGGTTTGCGTTACGACGACGAGTTTGTAAAACACAAAACTTTAGACGCGATTGGGGATTTGTATGTGCTTGGGCATCCCTTGCTTTGCGCTTTCACAGCCCACAAGTCTGGCCATGCGCTGAATAACCAATTGTTACGTACATTGTTGGCTGATGCTGATGCTTGGGAGTATGCAACCTTCGAAAAAGCGGAAGAAGCGCCTAGTGGATTTCAAGCTCCAATAATGGCCTCCCCCGCATTGCATTACATTTAAGTGAGTCAGGGACTATGGGATTATTAATCGCTCGAGTTTTATTAATCTTAATTATATTTTTATGTGCAGTTTGCTTAGGGGCCTTTTTGGTCAAAGGTGATAAGCGCTATCTTCGCCTCTTGGGGCAGATCATTAAATACGCATTTTTATTGTTGCTCGCTGCTGCCGTTGTGATGGCGGTTGTGCGTATTATCCTGGTATAAATTGCATCGCCCTAAAATTTTCACGATGGGTGGGGCAAGTATCAAAGTCCTAGCTCAAGGAACATAATGAAACGTTGGGCAATTTTATTAAGTTTGGCCTTATCTAGCGCTAGCTCTGCTTGGGGGATGAGTGCAGATCAAATATTCGTACACGCTCAAACGGCCTATCAATCCAGAAACGTGAAGGCACTTGCTGAGGATGCAAGCCAGCTTCATTCCCAAAATTACATCCTAGCGTCTTACGCAGACTACTGGCTCATGCTGATTACTTTGAGTACCAGCGATAAAGTTGTGATTCGTGACTTTTTATCCCAATACGCCGACTACTCTTTTGCAGATAAGGTGCGTGCCGAGTGGCTTAAGAGCCTAGGTAAACGTCAAGATTGGGACACCTTTTTTGATGAGCTTCCTAATTTTAAACGTGAAGATTTAGCTGTGAGTTGCTATGTGCTTGAAGGACGCGCCAAAAAAGGAGATGTTATTGCTTTGACAGAAGGCAAAGCCTTATGGATGAGCACAGCAGAGCAACCAGCGAATTGCGAAAACTTATTTGATTTGATGCAAGCATCCAAGGTCCTCACGCAAGATGATATTTGGGCGCGTTTTAGATTGGCGATGCAAGAAGGAAAAGTCGCTTTAGCTAAGGCCATCATTCAACGTGATTCAAACATTTCAAAAGCAGAATTAAAACTCATTGATACTGTTTACCAAAACCCACAAGTCGCGCTCGAAAAGAAAGTTATCCCATTTAAAAGTCATTTGGGGCGGGCGCTCAATCTCTATGCGATAGATAAGTTAGTTCGAAGTAAGTTGGATGCTGGATTAAGCACATGGGCTAAACTCATGCCCCAGTTTGAAACTGATGAACAAGTTTACATGTGGGGTCGTCTAGCGATGCAAGCCGCACGTCGTCATGATGAGCAGGCATTAAGTTTGTATGCGAAAGTGAAAAACAGTGAGCTGGATCAAGATGAAATTGCTTGGAAAGTTCGCGCTGCATTGTTGGATAGAAATTGGGCCTTGGTCTTAGCGACCATTGAAGATATGCAAGCGACTCAACAAGAAGAGCCTCCATGGCGCTATTGGAAGGCGCGTGCTTATAAAGCGCAAAATCTCATTGCAAAAGCAAATGCGATATTTGTTCCACTTTCACGTGAGCATTCATTTTATGGTTTGCTAGCACAAGATGAGTTGGGCGATGTGATAACAAATACTCCAAGTAATTATGTGCCTTCAGACGCAGAGGTGCAGGCTGTTAAAAATCAACCGGCCATGCAAAGAGCACTTGAGCTACAAAGGTTAGATATGCGCTGGGAGAGTCGTGCAGAGTGGGCATGGGCAACTAGAGATTATGATGATAAGCAAATGCTCGCTGCTGCAGAATTGGCGATGCGCCAATCTTGGTATGATCTGGCGATTAGCACCGCTGAAAAAACCAAGTTTGTGCATAATTTTGTATTGCGTTACCCAGCCCCTTATCGTGAAACTGTACAGACTTTCTCTAAAGCCAATGGCTTGGATGAGGCTTGGGTTTATGGTTTAACTCGTCAAGAAAGCCGCTTTGTCAGTTATGCAAAATCTGGCGTTGGGGCGTCTGGCTTGATGCAGGTCATGCCTGCAACTGCTGCATGGATAGCTAAAAAAACAGGATTTAGTGAGTATCGCCAGAATATGATTCATCAAACAGAAACTAATGTGAAGTTGGGGACTTATTATTTACGCTACACATTGGATTTAATGAGTGGTCAAGCGGCAATGGCAACAGCAGCTTATAATGCTGGGCCTGGTAATGCAAGACATTGGGCACCTAAAAAGCCGATGGAGGGGGCGATTTACGCGGAAACCATTCCGATTTTAGAGACGCGTCAATATGTACAAAAAGTCATGGCTAACACCTGTTTTTATTCCAATAGTCTAGGAACCAAATCAGTGAGTCTTAAACAAAGACTAGGTATGATTATTGGCGATGGAAATGCAAATGCCAGTGATGAAGGCGATATTTAATATAAAAATACAAAAAAGAAAGTAGCAAAAAGCATGAAGCAAGTATGTTTGTTGGGTGGTTCAGGTTTTGTTGGTAGCGCGATAGTTCGTCATTTAAGCTTGGCTGGGTATGCTGTTAAAGTGCTCACGCGCCGACGCGAAGCAAGCAAGCATCTTATTTTATTGCCTAATGTTGATGTACTTGAGTGCGATGTGATGGACGATGTAGCGCTGGCTGAAGCCCTTAAAGGTTCAGACGTGGTGATTAATCTGATAGGTATTTTGCACAATAGCAAAAAAGCTAGCTTCCAAGCCATGCATGCAGAATTACCAGCGCGCTTAGCCAAGCTATGCAACAAATTAGGCGTTAAAAGATTAGTGCATATGAGCGCATTGCAAGCATCTAAAGATGCGCCAAGTTACTATTTGAAATCAAAAGCTGAAGGTGAATTAGCTGTGCTTCGCTCAAACAAAAATCTCGATGTGACTGTGTTTAGACCATCGATTATTTTTGGCCGTGGTGACGGGTTTATTAATCTGTTTGCCTCATTAGTCAAGCTTTTGCCAGTAATTCTGCTTGCCAAACCAAATGCTAAATTCCAACCAATTTATGTTGAGGATGTTGCTTATGCTTTTGTGGCATCTTTAGACAATGTTGATACTTATGGTAAAGCCTATGATTTAGCGGGCCCTAAGGTCTATACGTTGCGCCAATTAGTTACTTATGTGGCAGACACTTTGGGCAAGAGGCCCACTATTATTGGGCTCAACAATATGCTTTCCTATCTGCAAGCCTTTGCGATGGAGTTGTTGCCTGTGAAGTTGATGACCAGAGATAACGTGCGCTCTATGGAGGTGGATAGTGTGTGTGTCACAAGTTTCCCTGCATTTTTAGGCTTTCATCCAGTCGCTCTTGAAACCATCGTGCCAGACTATTTGAACGAAGATAACCCACGCAATGCTTATAACCGATTTCGCGCAAGGGCTGGCAGATAAGATGCAAGTATTCTGCGTTGGAGGCGCTGTGCGTGATGAGCTACTTGGACTCATCGTTAAAGACCGCGATTTTGTTGTGGTCGGAAGCACTCCTGCGGAAATGGAAAGTTTAGGCTATAAAGCTGTCGGTAAAGATTTTCCCGTTTTTTTACATCCCGAAACCTATGAAGAATACGCCCTAGCGAGAACCGAGCGAAAGACAGCCAAAGGTTATAAAGGTTTTCAAGTGTATGCTGATCCAGATGTGACACTTGAACAAGATCTTGCTCGGCGTGATTTAACTATCAATGCGATTGCAAAAAATGATGAGGGGCAATTAATAGACCCTTACCGCGGCTTGGATGATCTAAATAATAAAATACTGAGACATGTCAGCCTAGCTTTTAGTGAAGATCCTGTGCGTATATTAAGAGCGGCAAGGTTTGCGGCACGGTTTACTGATTTTTCAGTTGCGCCTGAAACTTTGGCATTAATGCGTGAAATGGTTGAAAACGGTGAGGTAGATGCGCTAGTCCCAGAAAGGGTTTGGCAGGAGCTTGCTAAGGGATTGATGGAGATTAAGCCAAGTCGAATGTTTGAAGTGCTGCGTGCTTGTGGCGCATTACAAAAAATCATGCCTGAGTTAGATGCGCTTTGGGGGGTGCCACAGCCTGAAATGTACCACCCTGAGATTGATACAGGGGTGCATATCATGATGGTGATTGATTATGCCGCAAGTTGTGGATACTCACTGCCGATACGTTTTGCGGCACTCACGCATGATTTAGGCAAGGGAACGACGCCAAGGGAGATGTGGCCTAGACACACTGGGCACGAAGTTAGGAGCGTAACTTTGCTTCAGAACGTGAGCAAGAGATTGCGCGTGCCAAATGAATGTAAAGAACTTGCGCAACTCGTCGCAAAATTTCATGGAAAAGTTCACCAGGTCTTTCAAATGCGACCTGACACGGCATTACAGTTTTTAATTGATACGGATGCGATTCGTCAGCCTCAACGCTTTAAAGATTTTTTACTGGCTTGCGAATGTGATTCACGCGGAAGGACTGGGTTTGAATCAGCGGAATGTCCCGAAGCGAAGGTGTTGAATGGCTTGCTAGAAGCTGTGCTGGCCGTTGATGCTGGCGCAGTTGCAAAGCTTCATACTGCGCCAGAGGCGATTAAAAAGGCTGTATTTGAAGCCCGTTTAGCCGCAGTCAAGGAAGTCTTTTAAGCATTTATTCCGCGCCGTTTAAGTAGCTCAGTTGTTGCTGAACAAATTCCATCGGCTTACGTTTATAACCACTTTCTGCAAACTGGTGCCAGCGACCAATCACAAAACATAACATTAAATTGGCTTGGGATTCAGCATCCATTGTTCGTCCAGTTTGTGTTTGCGCGATACGGAATGACTGTTTAATAGTCGACTCTAAACGGTCAAGCATTTGATTGATACGAAGTTGTAATCTACTGTCTTCATTCACTAGGGCATCGCCTGTTAGAACGCGTGTCATGCCTGGATTCTTTTCCGCAAATAACAACATAATCGTCACGATTCGTCGAACTTGGGTCATGCCATCGGTTTCTTCGGTCGTGATTTTATTGATGAGACCGAATAGGCTTTGTTCAATGAAAGAGATTAAACCTTCAAACATTTGGGCTTTACTTGCAAAGTGACGATAAAGCGCCGCTTCGCTTACATCCAGTTTTGCAGCAAGTGATGCTGTCGTAATTTTTTCTTGTGTTGGGGTCTCCAACATCTTCGCTAGCGTTTCCAAAATCTGCTGTTTACGTTCACCTGGTTTCGTTGCCATGAGTATCTCCAAGGATTTTTAAAGTTATTTTTATTAGTATAACCTTCATCTAGATTATATTCTAGAGTGAGTGAGCGCTAACACGTTGTTGATTCTTAAATCTACAAAATTTGGTTTTTTGAGTTTTTTAGAAACCCAAATCGTCTTCATACCTAATCGTTTTGCGGTCATCAAGGCTGGTAAGTTATCCTCGAGCATTACGCAGTCTTTCGCTTCAGCTTTGATGGCGCTGAGTAGTTGCTTGAATCCGCGGACTGATGGTTTCGGATGAAATTTTGTGGACTCAACACTAAATACTAAGCTGAATAAGTCTGTGATGCCGAGGGTATCTAAAACTCGAATTGCGTAATTCATCGGGGCGTTGGTGAAAATGACTTTTCGGCCTTTAAGATTGTTAATGCAATGTCTAAGTTGTTTAATTTCGGTGACCATATTTTCCAAGTCCATATGGTCGTGCGTTTTGCACAGAAAGTGATAAGGATCTATGCCGTGATGGCGCATCAAGCCTTTAAGGGTTGCGCCGTAAATGCGCCAGTAATGTTTCCGCAGTTCAAAGGCATGGTGCTCGTTGAGATCCAGCGTATCCATGATGTATTGTGTCATGGCTTTGTTCATGATGGGAAATATGTGTGACGAAGCGTCGTGTAGGGTGTCGTCCAGGTCAAAAACCCATACACGTCGGCTATCTTGCATTATTTGGCTTTAATGAGTGTGCCTACACCATCGTCGGTCAACACTTCTAAAAGCAAGGCATGTTCCACTCGACCATCAATAATATGCACAGATTTCACACCGCTTCTTGCGGCGTCAAGCGCTGAACTAATTTTTGGTAACATGCCACCTGATAACGTGCCATCTTCTACCAAATCGTCAATTTGTTTAGGAGTAAGGCCTGTTAATAAATTGCCATCTTTATCCAATACGCCAGGTGTGTTGGTCAGTAAAATAAGCTTCTCTGCTCCTAAAATTTCTGCTAATTTTCCTGCAACAACGTCAGCATTGATGTTGTAAGTTTCGCCTTCTGGGCCTACGCCGATGGGTGCAATAACTGGAATAAAGTCGCCGCTATCTAAGAAATTAATAATACTAGGATCGATTTTAGTAATATCGCCAACTTGACCAACATCAATCATCTCTTCTGGATTGTTGAGATTTGCCATTAGTAATTTTTCAGCATGGATGAAATTACCATCTTGACCAGTTAAGCCAACTGCTTTGCCACCTTTGCGGTTAATCAAGTTCACAATTTCTTTGTTGACTTGACCGCCAAGCACCATTTCAACGATATCCATGGTTTCTTCATCGGTGACGCGCATGCCTTGGATGAACTCACCTTTTTTGCCCATTTTGTCGAGCATTTCATTGATTTGCGGACCGCCCCCGTGGACAACCACTGGGTTCATGCCAACAAGTTTGAGTAATACAACATCGCTCGCAAAAGATTCTTTTAATTGCGGGTCTGTCATTGCATTGCCACCGTATTTAATGACGATGGTTTTATCAAAAAAGCGCTTAATGTAAGGCAATGCCTCAGCTAGTGTCTGCGCTTTTTGTGTTGATGTGCTGTCGTTGCTCATGTTGTCTATCTCAAATCATGTTGTTTGACATTATTTTACCTTGAAACAAACCTCATGCGTCGCTGCTTTTTTGTTAAATGTTTAGAGCTTTTTCACAAAAACTTTTGAGCGTCTTTGCAAGTTGTAGATTTTCTGTTTTTCGGCTGGCAAGTCTGTTACTGTTTTTTCGATAAAACCCCGCTCTAAGAACCAATGTTCGGTTCTTGTTGTGAGGCAGAAAATAGTTTTAAAGCCGAGTTCTTTTGCTTGTTCTTCACAGTAATGGAAAAGTCTATCGCCTCTTCCCCCGCCACGATAGGCTGGGTGTATAGCAAGACAAGCAAATTCGGCCATTTTTTCTTTTATAAAAGGATAAAGCGCAGCGCAACCAATGACACGGCCATCATGTTCCATGACGTAGAATTGCTCAATCTCCATTTCGAGACGCTCTCTTCCTCGCCGCACTAGAATGCCTTCAGCTTCCAACGGCTCGATGAGTTGCAATAAGGCGCCTACATCACCAATTTCCGCTTGGCGCATCGATTCTAAGGGCATTTCCGTGACCATGGTGCCAATGCCGTCGTGAGTAAAAAGTTCTTGCAGGATTGCGCCGTCAGTATGTCTGCAGATAAGGTGCGTTCTCGCAACGCCATGGTCACAAGCTTTTATCGCTGCGGGCAGGTAGTAAGCTTCGTCTTCAGTAATGTTTGGAGACTCCGGTGATTCTGCCTCAGTATTTTCAGCATGATTTTTTTTGACATGCCGCAAAAGATTTTTGGCTTTTTGCGCTGTCATCTCCCGCAAAAGTTCGCCTCGTGCATTGTGAACGCCAGCGGAATCCATCAGGAAAATGAGCTTGTCAGCATCAAGAGCAATCGCTGCGCTCACGGCAACATCTTCCAGTGAAAGATTAAACGCCTCGCCAGTTGGCGAATAGCCAAGTGGCGAGAGTAATACCATCTCTCCATCATCCAATCTCTTTTGGATAGCGGCACTGTCGACTTTTCTTACTTCACCTGTATGTTGCAAATCAATACCTTCAAGTACACCAATTGGTTTTGCAGTGATGAAGTTTCCACTAGCTACTCGGATGTCAGAGCCGGCCATTGGCGAATTTACCAAGCCCATCGAAAGTAACGATTCAATTTCTACTCGAATTGAGCCGTTAGCCTCTTTGACCACTTCCATTGCTGCATCATCGGTTACACGTAAACCTCCCGCGAGCTTGGTGTTAATGCTTGCGCGCTTCAGCCGTGATTCAATTTGTGGGCGAGCGCCGTGCACTAGCACTATTCTGACCTCAAGGCTGGCGAGCAAGTTAAGGTCGTGTGATAAAGAGACGAATTGGCCATCGTCAACCACTTCACCACCAAAGGCAATCACAAAGGTTTTTCCACCAAACGCATGAATGTATGGCGCAACAGAACGAAACCAGCTTACAAACTCTTGCGGTCTATTTAAGCTTTGGGCTGAAGGCGTTTGTAATGGTTTTTTGTTTAAAAATGCGTAATTAACATTTTTTTCGGAGATCATACCTGCTTGAGCTGTCTCCGATTGGGCGTATAAAAATGCAGGCGTGCAGTCTAAAGCCGAACATAATTTACGTAACATTGATTCTGTGATGCCTTGTTCGCCACGCTCTATTCTGGAGAGATTGCCACTATCGGCGCCAATAGTATTGGCGAGCGCTTGCAAGGTAAGATGCAATGATTTTCTTTGACTTCTGATTGCTGATCCAAGTGACATAAATCACCTATAAAATTTGTTTAATAAACATTATTTTAATTAAAAAATGTAATAAAAGCAAATTAAATCATCATTTGTTGCGTTAAACGCAGAAGTCACCCCAGATGGTTTGCATGACGGCGATGGCGGCAAGGGGTGCTGTTTCTGTACGGAGTATTCGTTTGCCTAATCTTACGGGTGTAAATCCTTGGGATGCCGCAAGTGAGATTTCCTCTTCAGTAAGTCCGCCTTCTGCGCCAACAAGTAGACATACATTGCCTGAGGGTATTGGAAGTTCTTTGAAGTTTATTTCTGCCGTAGGGGCTAGCGTGACTTTCGTTTCTGCCTTTGGATTGCTGGCTAGCCAGTTGGCTAAGGTGAGCGGCATGGAGACTTTTGGTACAAAAGCGCGGCCGGATTGTTCGCAAGCTGAATTAACAACATTTTGCCAATGTTCACGACGTTTTTCAGCGCGTTCGCCGGAAAGTTTTACGACGCTACGCTGACTGGCAATCGGTTGAATTTCTGTCACGCCCATTTCTACTGCCTTTTGAATGGTAAAGTCCATGCGATCTCCACTTGAAATTGCTTGTGCCAGGATCACTTTAATTGGAGATTCGTTCTCTATCGTTTTAATGCTGTTGATTTTGGCAATGACTTCGCCTTTTTTGATAAAGCTGAGTTCTCCATGGTAATCGTTGCCGTCACCATTAAACAAAATAACCAAGTCCCCGATATCTAATCTCAGCGCTCGTGTGGCATGCATTGCTGCGTTATCAGATAATTTTATTTGTGCGCCCAGTGCGAGCTTGTCAGAATTTTTTGGGTCGCAGTAAAAGCGTGGATTAGCCATAATTTTTAAGTCTGGGTGGTAAAATCGGAATATGCATTCTAATGGAAGGACGTATCAAAATGGTAAGTTTGAATTCGCCAATATGTGATTTTGGTTGGAAAGCGGCAGACTTCAATTTGCCGGGTGTCGATGGTCGTAATTGGAAGCTTGCTGATGTGGTCGGCGCTAAAGGTTTGCTGGTGATGTTTATTTGTAATCATTGCCCTTATGTCCAGGCGATACGTGAGCGACTAGTGGCCGATATGGCAATACTTAAAAGCTTGGGGGTGAACGCTGTGGCGATTTCATCCAATGATGTGGTGAATTATCCACAAGATTCTTTTGAAAAAATGAAAGAAGTAGCTAGCGAGTTTAATTTTGGCTTTCCCTACTTGCTCGATGAAACACAAGAAATCGCACGTGCTTATGATGCTGTGTGCACCCCAGACTTTTTTGGATTTAACGCAAACTTGGAGTTGCAGTATCGTGGTCGATTCGATAACCAAGGGCGTGATTTAACGCCTAGGCCCAATCCTACAAAAGATTTGTTAGAGGCGATGAAGATGGTGGCGGAAACGGGTGCTGGCCCTAAAGATCAAATTGCGAGTATTGGGTGTTCAATTAAATGGAGATAAAACATTACTAAAATGGACGTTTTGCAACCATTAAGAGATTAATGGTATTGCTCAAAATGCCTTATTAAGCAATAATTCAGCTCTAAGCTCCCGTAAAACTAATAAGTAAATATCGCGCTACACAAAAACACGTAGCCTCGATGTTCATGAATTTGAGGGAGAGGCTTGAAGAATTTCAGTGCCATGCTTAATTTGATGGGTATTTATACTATAAATCCCGTTGGATTGGCTGGCACTTTTTACGCTTTATAGATTGATTGATTAGGGAGAAAGAAATGGCAACTCGTAAAGATTTAGCAAACGCTATCCGTGCTTTGTCTATGGATGCGGTGCAAAAAGCTAACTCTGGCCACCCAGGTGCACCTATGGGTATGGCTGAAATCGCTGAAGTATTATGGAACCACAATTTGCGTCACAACCCAACAAATCCAAATTGGGCTGACCGCGATCGTTTCGTATTATCTAACGGCCACGGCTCAATGTTGATTTACTCATTGTTGCATTTGACTGGCTACGATTTGCCTATGGATGAAATCAAGACATTCCGTCAATTGCATTCTAAATGTGCGGGTCACCCAGAATACAGCTATGCACCAGGCATCGAAACAACGACTGGTCCACTAGGTCAAGGTATCACCAACGCCGTTGGTTTTGCGATGGCTGAAAAACTTTTAGCTAACCAATTCAACAAACCAGGTCACGACATCGTTGACCACTACACATACTGCTTCTTGGGTGACGGTTGTATGATGGAAGGTGTATCACACGAAGCTTGTGCTTTGGCTGGTACATGGGGCCTGGGTAAGCTGGTCGCTTTCTGGGATGACAACGGTATTTCTATCGACGGTCATATTGAAGGTTGGTACACAGACGACACAGCTAAACGTTTTGAAGCTTATGGCTGGCACGTTCAATCAGTAGACGGTCACGATTCTGATGCTATTGATGCTGCGCTTAAGAAAGCTAAAGCTGTTACTGACAAGCCATCATTGATTTGCTGTAAAACAGTCATCGGTATGGGCTCGCCAAACAAATCTGGTAGCCATGATTGCCACGGTTCTGCACTTGGTGAAGATGAGGTTGCAGCAACACGTGCAAACATCGGTTGGAACTATCCTCCATTTGAAATCCCAGCAGATGTTTACGCTGGTTGGGATCAAAAAGCTAAGGGTGCTAAATTAGAAGCTGACTGGAACGCAAAGTTTGATGCTTATGCTAAAGCTTTCCCTGCTGAAGCTGCTGAATTCAAACGTCGTATGGCAGGTGATTTACCGGCTAACTGGAAACAAGCATCTGATGCATTGATTGCTGCAACAAATGAAAAAGCAGAAACAATTGCAACACGTAAAGCCTCACAAAATGTAATCGCTGCTTTGGCACCAACATTGCCAGAGTTCTTGGGTGGTTCAGCTGACTTGACTGGCTCTAACTTAACATCATGCGGTAGCTTCACACACGTTGATGGTAAAAAACCAGGTAACTACATCTCATACGGTGTTCGTGAATTCGGCATGTTCGCCATCATGAACGGTATGGCATTGCACGGCGGCTTCTTACCATTCGGCGGTACATTCCACATGTTCTCAGACTACGCTAAGAGTGCATTGCGTATGGCTGCATTAATGAAACAACGCACAGTTGCTGTGTTGACACATGACTCTATTGGTCAAGGTGAAGATGGTCCAACCCATCAACCAATCGAGAACACATCTGGTCTTCGTTATATTCCTAATATGGATGTATGGCGTCCAGCTGACTCAACTGAAACTGCAGTAGCTTGGGTTGCCGCTGCTGAACGTCATAATGGTCCATCAAGCTTGGTATTGAGCCGTCAAAATGTGCCTGGTATTAAACACGACACAGCGCACTTTGACCTAATCCGCAAGGGTGGTTATGTGTTCTCTGATGTTGCTGGTAAAGCGGATGTCATCATTATTGCTAATGGCTCTGAGCTTGATTTAGCAATTAAAGCTGCTGCCGAGTTGAATGCTGCGGGTACTAAAGTACGTGTAGTTTCAATGCCTTCAACAAACGTATTTGACCGTCAAGAAAAATCATACCGCGACAGCGTGTTAACACCAGGTGTTAAGCGCGTGGCTGTTGAAGCTGCTCACTCAGACTTCTGGCGCAAATATGTTGGCTTAGAAGGTGCTGTTGTTGGTATCGACACATTTGGTGAGTCTGCACCTGGTGGCGTATTGATGAAGCACTTCGGTTTCACTGTTGAAAACGTAGTGAAAACTGTTAAGTCAGTACTGTAATTATTGAAGTAAGCTAGACGAAGGGAGCCTGTATTTTTCGGCTCCCTTTTTGTTTGTAAAACTAGGGTAACAATCATGACAGTTAAAGTAGGTATCAACGGATTTGGTCGTATTGGCCGCATGGCTCTGCGTGCAGCATTTCAGGATTTTGAGAATATTGAAGTGGTCGCAATTAATGGGACACAAGCCCCTGATTATCTCGTTTATATGGCGAAATATGATTCAGTACATGGCAACTTTAAAGGCGACATCGAATATAAAGATGGTTATTTAGTTGTCAATGGTAAGAAAATTCTGCTGACCTCAGAAAGAAATCCGGAGCTTCTTAATTGGGGTGCCATTGGTGTTGATGTGCTGTTGGATTGCACGGGTGTTTTCTTGACCCAAGAGAGTTGCCAAAAGCATCTTGATGCAGGCGCTAAAAAAGTGGTGCAATCAGCACCACCAAAAGACGATACGCCGATGTTTGTGTATGGCGTGAATCATGAAGAATATAAAGGTGAAACCATTGTTTCAGCAGCTTCATGTACGACCAATGCTTTGGCGCCAATCGCTAAAGTGCTAAATGATACCTTTGGTATTAAGCGTGGCCTTATGACCACTGTTCATGCGGCAACCGCCTCACAGCAAACGGTTGACGGTCCTTCAAGCAAGGATTGGCGAGGAGGCCGTGGAATTTTGGAAAATATTATCCCTTCATCGACTGGTGCTGCTAAAGCTGTTGGTAAAGTAATTCCAGCACTTAACAAAAAACTCACAGGCATGGCATTTCGCGTGCCTACATCTGATGTTTCTGTCGTTGATTTAACTTGCGAGCTAAATAAAGAGGCGAGTTATGAGGAAATTGTTGCTGCGATGAAATCAGCTTCAGAGTCTGGCCCAATGAAGGGTGTATTAGGCTTTACCAAAGACAAAGTAGTCTCAACAGACTTCCGTGGCGCAGCCTGCGCAGCTGTGTTTGACGCTGAAGCGGGGATTGCACTTGATCCAACTTTCGTGAAAGTGGTTGCCTGGTATGACAACGAGTATGGATACACCTGCAATATGTTGCGTTTAGCAGAATATATTGCATAAGGAGTTTTGATGGCAATTATTAAAATGACCGATTTGGACTTGGCGGGTAAGCGCGTATTTATTCGTGCTGACTTAAATGTGCCAGTCAAAGATGGCAAGGTGACTTCCGATGCACGTATCACCGCTTCAATGGCAACGATCGAATTTGCGCTAAATGCCGGTGCAAAGGTAATGGTGACATCACATCTTGGCCGTCCAGAAGAGGGGGTTTACTCAGAAGAAAACTCACTCAAGCCGGTAGCTGAAGTTATTTCAGCCAAGCTAAGTAGGCCAGTTCGATTGATAAAAGACTGGGTGTCTGGTGATTTTGAGGTTGCTGCTGGCGAATTAGTATTGCTTGAAAATTGTCGTTTTAATAAAGGCGAAAAAAAGAATCTGGATGAAACGTCACAAGCGTATGCAAAACTATGTGATGTATTTGTGATGGATGCGTTTGGCACTGCACATCGTGCGGAAGCTTCGACTTATGGGGTGGCTAAATTTGCACCTATTGCAGCAGCGGGTATTTTACTTACCCAAGAACTAGATGCGTTAAGTCAGGCGCTGCTAAATCCAGCACGCCCTATGGTGGCGATTGTTGGGGGTTCTAAAGTATCAACTAAGCTAACAGTGCTTGAAAGCTTGTCTGAGAAAGTAGATCAGTTAGTTGTTGGTGGCGGTATTGCTAATACTTTCTTAAAAGCTTGTGGTCATGAAATTGGTCTTTCTTTGTGCGAGGACGACTTGCTTCCAACAGCACAAGCTTTGATGGAAAAAATGGCAGCGCGTGGCGCGGCTGTGCCGATTGCGGTTGATGTGGTGACAGGTAAAAACTTTGATGCTAATGAGCCTGCGGTGATTAAAGATGCCGATGCAATTGCAGCGGATGATATGATTTTTGACATCGGTCCAAAATCTGCTCAAGAGCTTACTGACATTATCATGAAAGCAGGGACGGTGGTTTGGAATGGTCCATTAGGCGTGTTTGAATTTGATCAGTTCGGTGAAGGGACTAAAGCGATTGCCATGGCCATTGCTAAAACAAAAGCCTTTACTTTGGCAGGTGGTGGCGACACTATAGCCGCCATTCAAAAATATGATATTTACGACCAAGTGTCTTATATCTCAACTGCTGGCGGGGCATTCTTGGAATTCTTAGAAGGCAAAAAATTGCCTGCCGTTGAGATTTTAGAGCTACGGAGCTAATTTTAAAATTCGATCAGTTAAAGAAAAAGGGGCCTGCGGGCCCTTTTTCTTTAACTTAAATATGTAATAACATGATAGTTAAAGAATTTAAATTTAAAGATTAATTATATTTTCTGTTAGAATTTACCAATCCTGACGTAGATTGAATGTAAAAATCACTAAATTTATGACTAAGCTTTTGGAATATAGATATTTAGCACACGCATTTAAGCGTGTGACTATGTATGTGAAAACGAACCTGATTCGCTTTTTGCCGACAGAATCTATTTTTTACTTAAGAGAGGCCATGATTTGGACATTGCCATGTGCAATCATGTCCGCTATTTTCGTTGCAACTGCATTTATGTTGCAATTGATAGGGGTTGCGCCCGAGGTAGTCGCCAACCTGTCTAGCTTAAATAAAATATTCTCTAGTTTGATTCCTATTATTGCGACGAGCTCCTTGGCTTATATATTGAGCGTTAAGAAGCGTCTGCCACCAATGCCAGTCTCTCTGTTGGCGCTTATTTCCACGCTTGTTGCAAAGCAGCAATTGGGAGGGGATTCAAGTCGAGCTGACACCTTCATGTTGATTATTGGCATTATCATTCCTTTCATTGTGGTTCCTATGGTGTATTGGTTATATCAGAAGAAATGGGCAAGGATTACCGATGCTGACTTCGCAGGAGGGAATGTTAAAGGTGCGCTTAATTTAACGATTCCTGGAATTACGGTCTTCTCGATTATTTTCATCACTCTAAAGTTACTGTTATATGTCAGCTCGCTTGTCACTTTTCCTGCATTTCTGAGTGATGCATCTATCGGGGCATCTTATTTGGGTGGTGTTCTTTATGCAGGTTTGAATTCCGTCCTATGGTTTTTTGGGATACACGGGGCTAATGTTTTGCATCCGCTGATGATGCAATTAACGGAAACATCCTCTGCTGGCTTGGGTGTTGTTAACGAGTCGTTTCTTGGGGCTTTTGTTTTTATGGGGGGGTGTGGTGCAACTTTCTCATTAATTGTTTCTGTCTTGATTTTTTCGAGAAGTAAAACCTTACGTTTGCTGGCGGTTGCTAGCATTCCAATCGGTTTGTTAAACGTCAATGAGTTATTGTTGTTTGGCCTACCAATTATTTTGAACCCTCGAATGCTCATTCCTTTCTTTGCCGTACCTATTATGAATGTCATTGTGGCATTGACCGTGATTAGTTTTGGTTGGGTGGCGATCCCTAGTGCTGATATCCCACTTAATTGTTTGATTGGATTTAATGCTTATGTAGCTTCACATCATGATATGCACGCTGTTGGATTGCAGTTATTTAATATCATGCTTGGCTCAATGATTTATAGCCCTTTTGTTAAGGCGTTAGAGCGGGACAGCTTGAAGCCTCTCAACGTATATTTAAAGTCCTTGAAGATGACTTATACGCATCTTCATGAAGAGGCCTCTTTGTTTGCTGATGATGTTGTACAAAATTCAAACACATTGCGCCATGCACAAATTCGTAAACGCCACCAATTGGAAAGGCTCGCTGAGCTAGATTTTTTCTTGGAATATCAGCCGCAAGTATCTGTCCATGACAAGAAGTTTGTTGGCGCTGAAGCATTGCTTCGTGCCCGAGATAAAACTGGAAAAATCATCATGCCTTATGAATTTTTACCTTGGTTAAATGAAGCTGGCTTGATGAAAAGTATTGATTTGTGGGTGGCTGGCGAAGCTCTGGAACAAGACGCTATATGGCAAGAGGCTGGTGTCGAGGTGCCTATTAAAATTAATGTGACAGGTGCAACGCTGAGCGAGAAAGTTGCAACGAATGAACTCATCAACAAAATCAGTCAGGCAAAGGGCAGAATCTCGATTGAGATTATTGAGCAAGATTTCTCTTCTAGTTTGGCTGAAGTGATTGATGCTATTAAGCGCATTCATGCCTTTGGAGGAAAGGTTTATATCGATGATTTTGGTACAGGCTATTCATCCTTAAGTTATTTAAATAGCTTGAATGCAGACTATTTGAAAGTCGATAGAAGTTTTGTTCTTGCATTGGAGACTGAAGGAGGGAAAAAAGTGATGTCAGGTATTTTTAATTTTGCTGATGCACTAGGTCTTTCTTTGGTGGTTGAAGGTGTAGAAACCGAAGAGCAATTATCAAAAATTCCCAAAAATGTGCCATTCTCTGTTCAGGGTTGGCTTTATAGTAAAGCTCTACATCCTGATAGTATTCCGGCATTTGCACTCAGATACTCCGCAGTTTAAGACCCTCGATTTTTAGAGATAAGCACACTTAAGGTATAATCTCCATGTGTGGACTTTATAGCTTGAGTGGTTTTACTCGCTTTAATTTCCCTGAAATCCAGTCGTTTGTTGAATCTGAATTAGGAAACTAAATTGTCTAAATCGCTAACGCAATCAAGCATAAAAAGCCTCCCATTGCTTCATCAGGGTAAAGTGCGTGATATTTATGATATTGATGCTAACACCATGTTGTTAATTGCCACTGATAGGCTTTCTGCATTTGATGTGATTTTGCCTACGCCAATTAAAGACAAGGGCGCAATCCTTACTGAGATTGCTAACTTTTGGTTCGCGAAACTAGGTCATATTGTCCCTAACCATCTGACCGGCATTAACCCAGACTCTGTAGTGAACGATCCTGCTGAAAAAGCTCAATTGGGCAAGCGTGCCTTAGTAGTTAAAAAGCTTAAACCTTTACCAATCGAGGCAATTGTTCGTGGCTATTTAGTTGGTAGTGGTTGGAAAGAGTACAAAATTAGCGGAACGGTTTGTGGCATTCCCCTTCCAAGTGGCTTGCAAGAAGCCTCTAAATTGCCAATGCCAATATTCACACCATCAAGCAAAGCTGATGTGGGCGATCATGATGAAAATATCACCTTGGAAAAGTGTGCGGCACTTTTAGGTAAGGATCTTGCTGAAAAGGTTGCGGAAATCAGCATCCGCTTGTACCAAGAAGCCGCTGAATATGCCTTAACTCGAGGCATTATTATCGCTGATACTAAATTTGAGTTTGGTCTAGATGCTGCTGGTGAACTTTACTTGATTGATGAAGTATTGACCCCAGATTCATCACGTTTTTGGCCAGCAGACCAGTATGCAGTTGGCAAAAATCCCCCGAGTTTTGATAAGCAATATGTCCGCGATTGGTTAGAAGCATCTGGTTGGGATAAAACACCACCAGCGCCAGTTTTGCCTGCAGATGTTGCTGAAAAAACCAGTGAAAAGTACCGTGAAGCATACACTAAGCTGACAGGGTTGGATTTGGTGGTTTAGTATTAAATGCTAAGCAAACTTAACAAAGTTGCGGCGCAGTTAAAGAAAGAGTTTCAATTATATCGACTTGTTTTGAAACATCCTAAGACCCCGGTCCTAGCAAAGGTTTTCTTGGGCTTGGCGATAGCTTATGTATTAATGCCCTTTGATTTAATCCCTGATTTTATTCCGGTGATAGGTCAATTGGATGATTTGGTCGTCGTTCCATTATTGGTTTATGTGGCTTTAAAAATGATTCCCGATGATGTAGTGAATGAATGTCGTGAACTGATAAAAGGAGTAGGGTGCGAATGAGTAATATTGATCAATTTGTTGCGGGATACGAGCGCTTCCACGAAAATTATTTCGCTGGTGAAACGCCATTGTTTGGCGAATTAAGCCAAGGGCAAAATCCGAGCACAATGATTATTGCTTGTTCTGATTCTCGTGTAGATCCGGCGATTGTGATGGATGCAAAGCCAGGCGATTTGTTTGTGGTGCGTAATGTTGCCAATCTTGTTCCACCATACGAAAAGGGCGGGGGCTATCACGGTGTGAGTGCAGCGCTTGAGTTCGGTGTCTGTGGATTGGGCGTTCGTCACATTATGGTGATGGGGCATCGTCAATGTGGCGGCATCAAAGCGCTAACTGAGGGCGTTCCAGAGGGTATTGATGGTGAGTTTATTCGCCCTTGGGTGAGTATGGCGAGTCATGCTTATCGCCGCGTAAAAGCTGACTTTCCTGATGCAAGTGCATCGGAAATGGCATGTCATTGTGAGTTGGCAGGCATTCTTGTCTCGCTAGAAAATTTAGCTACTTTTCCGTTTATTAAAGAGCGTATTGAGGCAGGAACATTAACCTTGCATGGTTGGTATTTCGATATTGAAAGTGGCGTCATGTCTGCTTATGACCCCAAAACATTAAAATTTTCACCATTGTTATAACTTTTTTAAAAACTGCTGAAGGAAAAAAACGATGTCACTGAGTAACGTGCCTGCGGGCAAAGATGTTCCAAATGATTTTAACGTCATTATTGAAATCCCAATGCGTGGCGAGCCAATTAAGTTTGAAGTCGATAAAGAGTCGGGCGCGATATTCGTCGATCGCTTCATGGGTACTTCTATGCATTACCCATGTAACTACGGCTATATCCCACAAACACTTTCAGAAGATGGGGACCCTACGGACGTGCTTGTTATCACACCTATCCCATTGCAACCTGGCGTTGTTATTCGTTGCCGGGCGATTGGCGTGTTGATGATGGAAGACGAGTCAGGCATGGACGCAAAAGTATTGGCTGTGCCAGTAGATAAAATTTGCCCACAATATAAAAATGTACAAAGCTATGAAGATATTCCTGACTTCCAATTGGCGCCAATTGCACATTTCTTTGAGCATTACAAGGATTTGGAAAAGGGTAAATGGGTTAAAGTTGGTCAGTGGCAAGGCGTAGAAGCCGCTAAAGCTGAAATCGTTGCGAGCGTAGCACGCGCTAAATAATTAAAAATCTCGACGTTGATAGATAAATGGCCACCGTATAGTGGCCATTTTTTTAGGTGCGTTTTGAGAGCCTAGTTAAGACCTCGCCTAGTTCAGAGCCCTCTAATTGTTTAGCTAAAGATTGTAGAGTGCTTGAGGCATTTTCACTGAGATGGCGAGTGGGTTTTGCTACTTTATCTTGTTTGGATTGAACATCCACCTCAACTCTGATTGAAGTTACTTCAACACCCTGTTTTTGCAGTTTGCTAATAAGACTTGGCAATAGAAGCTTAATTTTGGCAGCAATTGCACCGTTTTCAACTTGTACCGTCAGACGTTTGTGTTGGATATTGCCTGCTTGCGTAAATGGTTTGAGTTGAGCGGGTACAACTTCACTCCAAATTTTTTGAATTGAAGTCAGCTCTTTGGCTTTTTCAGCCATTTTTGAAAGTGCGCTGTTTTTAAGTATTGCATTGATTAATTGCAAATTTAATCCCTCGCACAAGTGAGTTTAATGAATGACAGACTGATGTTAATGCTCATTATATCGTTTGCTTCAATGTTCGTGTTTTAAGTGTCATTTTAATGGCTGCCGAGAGGCGGCTTGATTATGGTAAAATCACAAGAATTTATTTTTAAGTCAACCTTAAAGAAGGCTCCGCAATAGCGGAAGTTGGTGTCACTGTATGTTATCCAAACTTTTTAGAAAATTATTCGGTAGTCGTAACGATCGCCTAGTGAAACAATATTTTGAGCAAGTGGCTGTGATTAACGCCCTTGAGCCGCAAATGCAGGCGTTAAGCGATGAGCAGTTGCGCGCAAAAACAGAAGAGTTCAAAGTCCGTTTTCAAGCGGGTGAAACGCTAGACCAGCTATTACCTGAAGCATTCGCAGTGGTACGTGAAGGCGGTCGCCGTGTATTTCAAATGCGCCATTTCGATGTGCAGTTAATAGGCGGTATGGTGCTCAATGCTGGCAAGATTGCCGAAATGCGTACGGGCGAAGGTAAGACATTGGTGGCAACATTACCTGCTTACCTCAATGCGCTCACGGGTAATGGCGTTCATGTCATTACTGTGAATGATTACTTGGCTAAGCGTGATGCTGAGTGGATGTCTAGGTTATACAATTTCTTGGGTCTAACGGTTGGCATTAACCTTTCACAAATGCCGCATGATGCCAAACAACAAGCCTACGCTGCAGACATTACCTATGGTACTAACAATGAGTTTGGTTTTGATTACCTTCGCGACAATATGGTCTATACGGCTGAAGAGCAAGTGCAGCGTAGCCTAAGCTATGCGTTAATTGATGAAGTGGATTCGATTTTGATTGATGAGGCGCGTACGCCGCTCATTATTTCTGGTCAAGCCGATGACGGTGTTAATCTCTACAGCCAAATGAATGGCATTGCTGCACAGTTAGTTCGTCAAACAGAAGAAGAAGGCGAAGGCGATTACTGGGTTGATGAAAAAGCACAGCAAGTAATTCTGTCTGAAAATGGGCATGAGCATGCGGAGCAATTGCTTGAAAAATCTGGCTTATTAGCTGAAGGCGCGAGTTTGTACGATGCTGCAAGTATTAGCTTGGTTCATCACTTATATGCTTCTTTGCGCGCGCAATCTTTATTCCACAAAGATCAACACTATGTTGTGCGTGACGGTGAGATTGTGATTGTGGATGAATTCACAGGCCGCATGATGACAGGTCGGCGCTGGTCTGATGGTTTGCATCAGGCAGTGGAAGCTAAAGAAGGCGTGGCGATTCAAAAAGAAAACCAAACGCTCGCATCTATTACATTTCAAAACTATTTCCGTATGTACGGCAAATTGTCTGGCATGACTGGTACTGCAGATACTGAAGCTTATGAGTTCAACCAGATTTATGGTTTAGAAACAGTCGTCATCCCAACTCATCGCATCATGCAACGTAAAGACCAAATGGATAAGGTCTATCGTACTGCGCGTGAAAAATACAATGCAGTGATTGAAGATATTAAAGAGTGCCAAGGCCGTGGACAGCCTGTATTGGTGGGCACTACTTCAATTGAAAATTCGGAGTTGATTGCTGATTTGCTGACCAAAGCTAAATTAGAGCATCAAGTATTGAATGCAAAACAACATGAACGCGAAGCGCATATTATTGTGCAAGCAGGCCGCCCAGGAATGATTACAATCGCCACCAATATGGCCGGTCGTGGTACCGATATCGTGTTGGGTGGCAATCCCGAGCCTGAAATTGATTTGGTGCGTGCTGATGAAGCGCTTTCAGATACTCAGAAACAAACCAAGATTGAAAAGATTAAGGCTGAATGGCAAGTGCGCCACGATGCAGTATTGGCGGCAGGCGGTTTGCATATCATCGGCACAGAGCGCCATGAGTCGCGTCGTGTGGATAATCAATTGCGCGGCCGTTCTGGTCGTCAAGGCGATACAGGTTCTAGCCGTTTTTATCTGTCACTTGAAGATCAGTTATTGCGTATTTTTGCATCAGACCGCGTTTCAGCGATTATGGAACGTCTCAAAATGCCTGAAGGTGAGGCGATTGAGCATCCATGGGTGACACGTGCTATTGAAAATGCACAGCGTAAAGTAGAAGGTCGCAACTTTGATATTCGTAAGCAATTATTGGAATACGATGACGTAGCGAATGACCAACGTAAAGTAATTTACGAGCAGCGAAATGAGTTGTTAGAAGTAACGGACGTTGGCGAAACGATTGCGGCGATGCGTCATGACGTCATTGATAACATGGTGTCAACTTATGTGCCGCCAGGAAGCGTTGAAGAACAGTGGGATGTTGCTTCACTTGAGAAGGTCTTGCAGGGCGAGTTTAATCTTCATCTGCCATTGCAAAAAATGTTGGAAGATAACCCAGATTTGCATGAAGAAACGCTACGCGACACTATTCAAGGGGCTGCCCAAGATGCTTACACAGCAAAAGAAGAGATGGCTGGGGTAGATACGATGCGTCAATTTGAGCGTGCAGTGATGTTGCAAAGCTTGGATAATCATTGGCGTGAGCATTTGGCGGGTTTAGATCATTTGCGTCAGGGCATTCATTTGCGCTCTTATGCACAAAAGAATCCTAAACAAGAGTATAAACGCGAAGCTTTTGAGCTTTTTGCTGCGTTGTTAGATACCGTTAAGCACGAAGTGACGCAAGTGACGATGCAAGTTCAAGTTAAGAGCGCAGCAGATTTGGAAGCCGTTGAAAAACCAACAGAGCTTGAGAATGTGCAATATCAACATACCGACTATGATGAAGCTTTAGCATCGCCTGCTGCAGAAGATGGTGCGCCATTTGAACGCGAAGGCGTTAAAATTGGTCGTAACGATCCTTGTCCTTGTGGATCAGGTCAAAAGTATAAACAATGTCACGGAAAATTGAGCTAATTTATGGGTATTGAAGATATCGTTTCGCCTTGTATTGGTGTGTGTGCTATCAATGATAGCAATGGCTTTTGCCAGGGTTGTTATCGCACCGTTGAAGAGATCCGTGAATGGTGGAATATGACGGACGAAGAGCGGGAAAAAGTAATGGGCGCTTTAGATCAGCGTTTGCTAGATAATACGACCTTCTAAATGAAAAGCGGCTTTAAAGCCGCTTTTTTTATGCCGATGATGCACGTTTTGTTTCATGCAAGTTTTATCTATCGGTTAAAATCTTAATCATCCATTCATGTTTTAGAGTTAAAAAAATGCCAGTTAACTTATCAGCGCCAAAAGCCAACACTCTATTGCCTGTTAAAGGCGTCCAGCTAGGGTTTGCGGAGGCTAATATCCGCAAGCAAAATCGTAAAGATGTGTTGGTGATTAAATTGAGTGAAGGTACGCGTGTTGCTGGCGTATTTACCAAAAATCAATTCTGCGCGGCACCTGTGACTTTGTGTAAAGAGCACCTTGCGAGCGGAAACGAAATTCGTGCCTTGGTCGTGAACACAGGTAATGCCAATGCCGGTACTGGTGAGCCTGGTATGCAGCATGCCAAGCAAACTTGCCTAGCGTTGGCTGACTTATTGGGGGCTAAATCTTCATCACAAATCTTACCGTTTTCTACAGGTGTTATTTTAGAGCCATTGCCTGTGGATCGGGTGATTGCAGGTCTACCAGCTTGCATTGAGAACCTGAAGGAAGATAATTGGCTCAATGCTGCCGAAGCTATTATGACCACGGATATTGTTGCAAAAGGCTATTCCAAACAGATTTCTTTAGGTGGTAAGACTATTACCATCACAGGCATTTCTAAAGGCTCAGGTATGATTCACCCTAACATGGCGACTATGCTGGGGTACATTGCAACAGATGCGACGATCAGTCAGCAAGCGTTGGAAGAGTTGATTGATTACGCGGTTAATCGCTCATTTAATTGCATTACTGTGGATGGCGATACTTCGACTAATGATTCATTGATTTTGATGGCAACAGGCCAATCTGGTATTGATGAAATTCAAGCTGGTACGACCGATTATCTAGCTCTTCGTGATGCCATGACAGAAGTTTCGATCCTTTTAGCACAGGCGATTGTGCGTGATGGAGAAGGCGCTACTAAATTTATGACGGTGCAAGTAGAGGCAGGTCGAGATGTCGAGGAGTGTCGCAAAGTGGCTTATGCCATTTCGCATTCCCCGCTGATTAAAACGGCTTTCTTTGCATCAGACCCTAATTTAGGTCGTATCTTGGCGGCAATTGGTTACGCTGGTGTTGATGCGTTGGACGTCAGTGCTATGCAGCTTTATTTAGGGAATGTGCTGGTTGCTGAAAACGGTGGGCGTGCAGAAGCTTATCAAGAAGAGCAAGGGGTTGCCGTGATGAAAGAGCCAGAGATTTTAGTGCGTGTCGTGCTTAATCGAGGGAAAGCCAATTCAACCGTTTGGACTTGTGACTTCTCATACGATTACGTGAAAATTAATGCGGATTATCGCTCATAAATATGGCTAATATTGAAAGCCTAATTGATCGGGCAGAATCTATTTTAGAAAGGCTTTCCGCCTATCTGCCGTTAGCTAAGGAAGAGGTTGATTGGAATGCTTTAGCTTGGCGCTGGCAAATCATGAATGGCCGAGGTTATCTGCAAGCCATTCCTCATCCTCACCAAATCAACCTTGAAGCCATTCGCAATGTGGATGCCCAAAAAGCTGAAGTCGTGCGTAACACTGCACAGTTCGTGAGAGGTTTTCCTGCAAATAATGTATTACTGACTGGGGCGCGTGGCACAGGGAAATCAACACTAGTGAAGGCTTTGCTAAGTGAGTTCTCTCAAGATGGATTGCGTATTATCGAGGTCGATAAACAGGACTTGGTTGCTTTGCCAGACATTGTGAGTCTGCTTCGTACTAGGCCTGAGCGATTTATTATATTTTGTGATGACCTTTCTTTTGAGGCATCAGACCCAGGATATAAGGCGCTCAAAGTGGTTCTGGATGGCTCAATAGCAACTACATCAGACAATGTCGTGGTGTATGCCACATCTAACCGTCGACACCTCATGCCTGAATACATGGCCGAAAACTTAGAAACACAATATGTTGGCGAGGAAATTCGTCCAGGTGAAACTTCGGAAGAGAAAATTTCGCTTTCAGAGCGTTTTGGTTTGTGGCTTTCTTTCTACGCCTTTGACCAAGATGAATATTTATCTGTCGCTGCATATTGGCTAGCCCAATATGGCATTCCTGAATTCAACGAAGAAGTGAGGCGTGCAGCATTAACCTTCTCTTTGACGCGCGGTGCCCGTAGTGGTCGTGTTGCCTATCAATTTGCACGTGATTATGCTGGCCGTCAGGCTTTAGCTAATCAAAAGACATCAACTTGAGCGCTAACAAAATAGTCCATGCTGCGGTTGCAGTCTTAATACGCGAAGATGACATGGTCTTGTTGGGAAATCGTCCAGCAGGCAAGCCTTGGGCTGGTTGGTGGGAGTTCCCAGGCGGTAAGATTGAAGACGGCGAGGCGCCACTGGAGGCCTTGCAAAGAGAATTGAATGAAGAGCTTGGTGTGCAAGCTACAGAATCATATCCATGGCTAGTCCGTACATTTGATTATCCAGAAAAAACCGTCAAGCTTAACTTTTTTATCGTGAGGGCATGGCAAGGTGAGCCTGTTGGAAGAGAGGGTCAGCAACTTAGTTGGCAAAATCCTACAGGATTAACGGTTGACCCTATGCTGCCCGCAAATACACCTATTCTGAGCGCTTTAAGTTTGCCACCTGTTTACGCAATTACCAATCTGCAAGAGATGGGTGAAGCATCTTTTTTTAGGGCTTTATTACTTCAATTAGACAAAGGATTGAAGTTGATCCAAGTGCGTGAAAAGCAATTGAGTAGTGATGCCTTGGTCACATTTGCTCACAAAGTGCTTGCGCTCGCACGTCCCTTCGGCGCTAGAGTGCTAATGAACGCAGATTTGGATGATGTTATTAAAGCAGGCGCGGATGGTATTCATTTGAATAGTATTGCGCTGATGAGTTTGAGCGAGAAGCCTGATGGCCTAATAGTCGCTGCTTCTTGTCACAATCCTCAAGAAATGGTGAAAGCGACAGAATTGAATTTGGATTTCGTCGCACTCTCTCCAGTGCTTCCAACGAGAAGCCACCCAGAAGTGGAAGGTATGGGCTGGGAGACTTTTTCGAATCTTAAAAAAGATTATCCCTTGCCGGTTTATGCTCTTGGAGGCATGCAGTATTCACAATTACAAAATGCTTGGCACGCAGGCGCGCATGGTATCGCCATGCAGAGAGCGGTTTGGGAATAAATGAAGAATTTTTTTTTACCGTTAATTTTATTGATTGCGTTAGGTAGTGTAGCGCAGTTTTATTGGGCCAAGCCCGATTTGGAAGTCATTAGCGTTTTGCCTTGTGCGGACATCAATCAGTCTTGTGGTAATGAGATATTTACTGTTCAGATTGCTGAAGCGCCTCAAGTGATGAAGCCACTGCATTTGAATTTGCATATGAATCGAGCTGAGGCTGTTCAGAGTGTTCATGTTGATTTTGCGATGCAACGTATGGACATGGGCTTAAATCGTTATCGTTTAATTCAATCGAATCAAACTAGTGATTGGCGTGCTGAGGTGACTTTGCCTATTTGTGTGCAAGGACGAAGTGATTGGAATTTGTTGGTTGAGATTGAAGCTGGCGGGAAAGTTCAGCGTTTTCAATTGCCATTTTCAGCCAAGGCTAATCGCGCTAATTAATTAGCTGATGGCTGTTCAGCTAGGACTAGGCTATTGACCGTTACTAGACTCTGCTTGCAATCTTGGTTTTTGAAATGCAAAGTAAATGAAATAGTTTCGCCAGCTTTTAACGGCTTTTTCAAATCAAACAACATTAAATGGAATCCACCTGGCGCAAGCTTGTTAGGTGTGTTTGCTTTTAAATCTAATTCTTTAAGCATGCGCATTTTCATCACGCCATTGTCCATACTCATGCTATGAATTTCAACGCTTTGAGTAACAGAGCTTTCCACTTTGATTAAGCTTGTATCTGATGCGCTGGTAATGGTCATGTAGGCTGCACCTACATCTTGGCCTTCAGCATTGGCCCTTACCCAGTTATCTGCGATGTTGATTTCGGGAGCTTGTTTGCTGCAAGCAAGCAGCATGATCGCTAACATCGCTAACGCACAGTATAATTTTCTGATAAGCATCTTAATTTAAATCTTCTTTATCTAAATCATCTGAAGTGATCGGAGTTTCTATCCGATAGCCTTCACTTGCCCAAATCCCTAAATCAATCATTTTGCATCGCTCAGAACAAAATGGTCTAAATGGGTTGCTAGGACTAAACTCAGAAAGCTCTCCACACTCTGGGCATGGCACTAGGCGTTTTTTTTCTGTTGATTGCATTGAGGCTAAACTTAAAAGTAATTAAAGATTGCCGAGCGTGAGTGAGAATGGAACATCACCTTCACATGGATGAGGCTTTTCAGTGCGACTCATAGAGATGAAGCGCAGATTAATTGCATATTTGTTAGCACTAATTTCAGGGTAGCAATTTAGCTCTTCATCGACTTTAACTTGCAACATTTGTGCTGGTTTTGCACTGCCAAGCATTTGTTGGTAAGCGCCATTAACTGCGATATTTTCTACGCCTTTGCCGCTACCTCTAACGATATTTAAAATAATCGCTAGTGCATCATAGATTGGCGTGACATGTCCTAACCATTTCTCTAAATCTTGCTTTCTATCTTGAATAGGGCTTTCTAACCAATAATGGTAAGAGGGTAGATCAAACTCGCATAAGCCACCTGGAATTACTGCACGTTGTTTAATTGACATTAGCCATTCATTTTCCTTGAGTGGCTGGCCTATTCTCGTACTAATTGTTCTAAGTCGAGCTGACGTGCCAATGATTTTGTCTAGAATAGGCTGCAAAACCTCTGATGCAATATTTGGATTTCCTACTAAACTTGTCATGATGACTTTTTGGCGATCCAATTCTTGCAAAAGATCAGTTTTTAAATCTGTGCGGTCAAGAATGTCTAGTATCTGAAAAAAAGACACAATTGCATTATGGTGATGGCTTGGGTGTTCTGAGACAATATTAAGCATAACCTTAGAGAACAAATCCTCTAGGCGAAGCAGAGTTCTGATTCTTTCGTTAAAAGGGAATTCGTAAATCGCCACTATAATTTTCGCTTAAATATCTTACTTTTTAAGTACTCTCTTTGGATTATGAGTTTGATTTCTCAAATATGCAAGTATTGATATATCTTTCATGTAGTTGTCTGACTTTTTTCTCGAGATCTTCAATTGATCCGTTATTTATAATGATGTCGTCTGCGAGTGAATTACGCTGTATGCGAGGCATTTGCACATCAATAACTTTTTGGATTTCAGTCTGTGAAACGCCGTCTCTTTTGCTTGCTCGGGTGATTTGTATTGCTGGATCGCTATCAATCACCAGACTGCGATTGATGATGTTTACATAACGATCACTTTCAAATAAAAGTGGAATGGCTAAAATTTGGTAAGGTGCGGAAGCGTTTTTTGTAAGAGCCTCTTTTGCTTTGTTGTAAATAGCTGGGTGAAGAATGGCTTCTAATTTATTTCTAGCTTTGTTATCAGCAAAAATTTTATGACGTAAAGCGGCCCTGTTGAGGCTGCTATCATCATTCAAAACATCTTCTCCAAAAGCTTGGGCAATCTCTTTTAAGGTTGCCTGCCCGCTTGCAGTTAATTCATGACTAATAATATCGAGGTCCACCACAGGCACGCCTAGCTTAGCAAACAGCCTTGTCGCTTCGCTTTTTCCGCTACCAATGCCACCTGTCAGGCCGACGATATACATGGTTTAACCGGCCAAATATACGTGTGAAAGTTGAGTGCCCCAAAACAAAGCTGCAATGCCTCCAAGAGCGAGATATGGCCCAAAAGGAATAGCGGTATTTCGTCCTTTTTTTGCGAAAAGAATCAAGCCAATTCCGATGATTGAACCAGCAATCGATGATAAAAGGATGACTGCTGGAAGCATGGTCCATCCAAACCAAGCGCCTATTGCTGCTAGCATTTTAAAGTCACCGTGTCCCATGCCTTCTTTGCCAGTAGTGAGTTTGAATAACCAATAAATACTCCACAAAATTAAATAGCCTGCTGCTGCACCAAGGATGGATGATTGAATATCAGTAAAGCCGCCATTGAGGTTGAAAAGCAGGCCTAGCCAGAGCAGTGGTAGTGTGATGTTGTCTGGCAAAAGCTGTGTATCCATATCTATAAAAGTGAGTGTTAATAGTGCAAGAACAAATATTGATGCGGCCAGCGTGTTTAAAGAAAAACCAAATTTATAAGTAGTAATCCCGACCAATAGCGCACTAATGATTTCAACAGCAGGATAACGCCAGCTAATTGATGCCTTGCATTGCTTGCATCTGCCACCAAGCAAAAGAAAGCTGATGACAGGAATGTTATGCCATGCCGCAATTGCTTTTTGGCAATGCGGGCAAGTGGACCTTGGAGAGATTAAATTGTATTTTTCAGTTTTAGCCGTGTTATCAGGGCTGTTAAGAGATGCACATTGTTCGCGCCAATCCATCTCCATCATAATCGGCAGTCTGTGTATTACTACATTTAAAAAGCTACCAATCACAAGGCCGAGAAGGCTCGCGACAATAATGTAGATGGTTGAATTTTCTTGTACGAGTGTAATCAATTCAGGCATGTAGTCTTCTTTTGGTTATTGGATGGTGTTAGTTAACAGCATATTCGCATTGAACATTCGTCAGAGCAACTCCAGAAATAATGTGTGCTATTGAAATGTAAAAAACAGTCGCCACTATATAATGTACAAACTGCTGTTAGGAAAAGATTGTATGCGCCAAGAGCCAAATTTAGAAGCCTCAATATTAGAGATGGATGAAACCCAAGTGGATGCTTGGACGAAGCCTGTTGTGTGTCGCGTAGAAGTGGATTTGCCTAATTGGATGGCTGAATTAACGGGTCATAAAAATTGGGAAGTCTTTAATGAAGAAGAAACCGATGACTATATGAGCTATGCAATGCGCCTAGGCCCTCAAGAAGCTGAAGTTACTTTGTATCACAGTGGTTATGCGGTGGTGGATGTGGACGGCGAGTCCTTGTTTAACGGAACGTTGACGAATGGCAAGAATGCTAGCGCGCAATTGACTTATTTTAATCCAGAAAACGGCGAGCCAATTACCTTTAATTAATAGGTTCTTGCCACAGCAAATTCTGCTAAATCAATCAGCGCTTGGTGTTGCGCGGTTTTTGGCAAGTGCGCAATCGCTTGGCAGGCAAGCGTCGCTTCTTGTTTCGCAATGCCTTTTACGTAGTCTAAAGCGCCTGTATCTTTTACGGCCTGTATCACAGCTGGTAGATCTTCTAAACCACCTTGTTCAATTGCATGACGAATGAGATTGGATTGTGCTTCATTGCCAGTTCTCATTGCAAAAAGTAACGGTAGGGTTGGCTTTCCTTCTGCAATGTCATCACCAAGGTTCTTGCCGATATCTTCGCTCTCGCCACTTAAATCAAGCACATCGTCAATTAGTTGAAAAGCTGTGCCTAAACGCATGCCGTATTCGGCCATGGCTTGCTCATCTTCTGCTGATGCTTGGCAAATCACAGCGCCTAATCGAGTCGCAGCTTCAAATAATTTAGCAGTTTTGTAATGAATAACACGCAGATAATCTTCGTCGCTAATGTCAGCATCGTTGATGTTAAGCAATTGCAACACTTCGCCTTCGGCAATAATGTTGGTTGCCTCAGCCAAAATATCCATCACTCGCATGTTTTGAACGCTCACCATCATCTGAAAAGCTCGTGAATAAACAAAGTCGCCGACCAAAACGCTAGCGGCATTCCCAAATAGAGTGTTAGCAGTGGCGCGGCCACGTCGCATCGCGGATTCATCGACTACGTCATCATGTAATAAGGTTGCTGTATGAATAAACTCTACTACGGCTGAAAGTGTATGGTGGCGCGGCTCAATTTTGCCGAAGACCCCGGCAGATAAAAGCACCAAGGCGGGACGCAAGCGTTTACCGCCGCTATTAATAATGTAGTCTGCCACTTGGTTGATGAGCACGACTTCAGAATGCAGCGACTTGCGGATGACGTCATCGACGGCACGCATATCGTCTGCAATGCTTGATTGAATAAGGCTAAGTGACAATTGAAGCTACCAATAAAATTTGTGCTAATTTTAGCATTTATAAGGTTGGTTTTGCCTGACTTTTTATGCTGTTAAAGCCTTAAAAACGAAGTGTTCTGGTTGCTTGGGTTAAAATATCTTCCATTACTTGATTTAAGCGCTTAAGGTTTTTTATATAAAGCCTATTTTGTATTTGCTTAAGTCCGAATTTTACGTATAATGCGCAGTTCATTTGAATGCGTAGCAAACGAGGCTTAATCATGTATGCAGTCATCAAGACTGGCGGTAAACAGTACCGCGTAACTCCTGGCCTAAGGCTTAAGGTAGAAAAATTAACGGGTGACGTTGGTAGCGACGTTACTATTGATCAAGTGTTAGTGTTGGCTGATGGTGAGAATGTCACTATTGGTGCACCATTAATCGCTGGCGCTAGCGTGACAGCTAAAGTGTTATCACACGGCCGTGGCGACAAGGTAATGATTTTCAAATTCCGTCGTCGTAAACACTACCGTAAGACACAAGGCCATCGTCAAAGCTATACAGAAATCCAAATTGCAGATTTCGGTGGCGCTTCAACTAAACCAGCAAAAGCAAAAGCTGCAAAAGCTAAAGCTGCTGAATAAGGAGTAGAAAATGGCACATAAGAAAGCTGGCGGGAGTTCCCGTAACGGTCGTGACTCACAGGCCCAACGATTAGGTGTTAAAGCCTTTGGTGAGCAAGAAGTTTCAGCTGGTAGTATCATTGTTCGTCAACGTGGCACTCGTATGCACGCTGGTGAAAATGTAGGCATGGGTAAAGACCATACACTTTATGCAAAAGTAGACGGTAAAGTTGCTTTCGCTATTAAAGGTGCATTGCGTCGTAAGATGGTAAGTATCATCCCGCTTTAATGCTACCAAGCACTATAAAAAGCCCTATCCGCTTGGTAGGGCTTTTTTGTTTTATATGGGGCTAACTTGGCGGTATCATATGGTTAGCTCTAAATGGATTTTTAGCTTGAATTCCAATGCTGAGTCCGAACTGATATATCAATTGTGCGGTGACCAATGAAATTTATAGATGAAGCCACCATTAAGCTTTTTGCTGGTGATGGTGGTAACGGTGTAGCGACTTTCCGTCGTGAAAAATATGAGCCTATGGGCGGACCTAATGGTGGCGATGGTGGCCATGGTGGTTCCGTGTATTTCGAGGCTGACCGCAACATTAATACTTTGGTTGATTATCGCTATACCCGTAGTTTTCGAGCGCAGCGTGGTGAAAATGGACGTGGCTCAGATTGTTACGGCGCTGGCGGCGACGACATGATTCTGCGTGTGCCAGTAGGTACCGTTATTAGTGAAAAAGCATCTGGCCAAATTTTGGTTGATTTGGCCGAGCATGGACAGAGGGCTATGTTGGCTAAGGGCGGCAAAGGCGGCTTGGGTAACATTCACTTCAAGTCCAGTCTAAATCGCTCACCTCGCCAATGTACAAAAGGCGAACCAGGTGAAGAAATTGAGCTTTATTTAGAGCTTAAAGTCTTGGCTGACGTTGGCTTGCTTGGCATGCCAAATGCAGGAAAGTCGACATTTATTCGCTCTGTTTCAGCCGCAAAACCAAAGGTTGCTGATTATCCATTTACTACATTACATCCTAATTTGGGGGTGGTGCGCGTTGATACCAACCGCAGTTTTGTGATTGCAGATATTCCTGGTTTGATTGAAGGTGCTGCTGAAGGTGCAGGTCTTGGTCATCAATTTTTGCGTCATTTGGCACGTACGCGTTTGCTACTTCATATTGTAGACTTAGCACCCTATGACGAGGCGGTTGATCCAGTAGCGGAAGCCAAGGCGATTGTTGAAGAACTTCGTAAGTATGATGAAGATCTTTATAACAAGCCTCGTTGGTTGGTGCTGAACAAGGTTGATATGCTTGAAAACTCAGCTGAAAAAGTTGCTGAATTTGTAAAAGCCTATGGCTGGGAGGGTCGTACTTTTGCCACTTCTGCAATTAGTGGCACCGGCTGTAAAGAACTAGTGTATGCGATTATGGATCATGTGGAAGAAGTGAACGCCAAAGCACGTGAAGAGGAAGAGGCTGAGCAAGCAAAATTAGCCGCCGAAAAATTAGCGCGCAAAGAAGCGGCAGCATTAAAGAGAGCTGAAAGCGCTTAGTAAAGTTTGAGTAAGATGAAATCATTATTAGCTGACACAAAATGTATTGTGATTAAGGTTGGTTCAAGCCTAGTCACAAACAACGGCGAGGGTTTAGACCAAACAGCTATTGCTGCTTGGGCGGCTCAAATCGCCCAATTGGTACGTCCATCTAATAGCGAAACTCAAGCAAGACAAGTGGTGTTGGTTTCTAGTGGCGCAGTGGCTGAAGGCATGCAGCGCTTGGGCTGGAAGAAACGTCCAACGGCGGTGAATGAATTGCAAGCAGCGGCGGCCGTTGGTCAAATGGGATTGGTTCAAATGTATGAATCATGCTTTGCAGAGCACGCATTGCATACAGCACAAGTCTTACTGACACATGATGATTTGGCTGACCGTAAGCGCTACCTCAATGCGCGCAGTACATTACGAACCTTGCTCGATTTGGGCGTCATTCCTATCATTAACGAGAATGATACTGTTGTCACCGATGAGATCCGCTTTGGTGATAACGATACCTTAGCTTCTTTGGTGGCTAATCTCATTGAAGCGGATGCTTTGGTGATTTTGACTGACCAAGCTGGCCTCTATTCAGCTGATCCACGTAAAAATCCCGATGCTCAGTTTATTCAGCATGCGATAGCAGGCGATGAAGCGCTTGAGCAAATGGCTGGCGGGGCTGGTAGTAGCGTAGGCACTGGCGGCATGCTGACTAAAATTTTGGCAGCTAAGCGTGCTGCGCGAAGTGGCGCACATACAATTATCGCTTCTGGTCGTGAAAAAGAAGTGCTCATCAAACTAGCCTCTGGTGAAGTGATTGGTACACATCTACACACTGAGCATGGGAAAATTCTTGCTAAGAAACAGTGGATGGCAGACCATTTGCGGGTTTCTGGTCAATTAAAACTCGATGCTGGCGCGGTCAAAGTGTTGCGGACTGACGGTAAAAGTCTTTTGCCAGTTGGGGTTGTAGCTGTTGAAGGTAGTTTTGAGCGTGGCGATGTTGTGGCTTGTTTAGACGAACAAGGCAGGGAAATCGCGCGCGGATTAGTGAATTATTCATCGGCTGAAACAGCGCGAATTTTGCGTCATCCAAGCACTGAGATTGCATCCATTTTGGGTTATGTGGATGAAGCTGAATTGATACACCGAGATAACCTAATTCTTTTGTAATATTTATTGGCAAGATTTACATTTAAGTACTGGGGTAACCATGACTAAAACATCACCAAAAGTAGCCATCATTATGGGGTCTGACAGCGATTGGCCGACCATGAAATTGGCCGCGCAAATGTTGGCAGATTTCGGTGTGCCGTATGAAGCACAAGTGGTTTCTGCACATCGCACACCTGACTTGATGTTTCAATTTTCCGAGACTGCCGTTGCTAAAGGCATTCAAGTGATTATCGCTGGCGCGGGCGGCGCTGCGCATTTGCCAGGAATGGTTGCTGCTAAGACGACATTGCCTGTATTAGGCGTTCCTGTTGCGAGTAAACACTTACAAGGTAACGACTCTTTACTCTCTATTGTTCAAATGCCAAAAGGCATCCCAGTGGCTACTTTTGCCATTGGTGAAGCAGGCGCAACAAATGCGGGCTTGTTCGCCGTGTCTATTTTGGCGAATGGCGATGCGGGTTTGGCTAAAAAGCTACAAGATTTTCGTGCGGCACAAACCGCTAAAGTATTGAATATGACATTGACGGAGCAGCCTTGAGTTCTCATATCATCCTTCCTCCAGCAATGCTAGGCATGTTGGGCGGCGGCCAGCTTGGTCGTTTTTTTGTGATTGCAGCCCATGAAATGGGCTATCGCGTCACTGTGTTAGATCCAGATAAAAGTAGCCCTGCAGGCAAGATTGCTGATGTGCATTTATGTGCTGCATATGATGACCCTGCCGCATTAAAAACAATGGCGGAAACTTGCCAAGCGATTACTACTGAATTCGAAAATGTTCCTGCAAGCACCTTGGAGAATTTGGCTCAAACACGCACTGTTCGTCCTTCTGCTAAAGCTGTTTCTATTGCGCAACATCGTGTATTAGAAAAACAATTTATTCGTGACGCAGGCATTCCAGTTGCTCCGTTTGTCGTGGTAAATACGGCATCAGATCTGCCAGCAGATGCTAATACAATTTATCCAGCCATTTTGAAAGTGGCACGTTTTGGCTATGACGGCAAAGGTCAAGCGCGTGTTGCCAACCAAGCGGAAGCCGAAGCGGCTTTTGAAGCTTTCAAAGGCGAGCAATGCGTATTAGAAAAAATGTTGAGTTTAGATTATGAGGTTTCAGTAGTTTTAGCTCGTGATGTACAGGGCAATGTTGCGCCTTATCCATTGGCGGAGAATAGTCACTTAAATGGCATTTTGGATGTCAGTATTGTGCCAGCACGTGCGCCTAAAGGTATTCAAGACCAGGCTCGTCAATTGGCGATTAAGATTGCTGAGAAGTTAGAGTATGTTGGTGTGCTAGCAGTTGAGTTTTTTGTGAGCAATGGCCAGTTACTTGCTAACGAAATGGCGCCACGTCCCCATAACTCAGGGCATTACACCATTGATGCGAATGTCACCAATCAGTTTGAGCAGCAACTGCGTGCTCTGGTTGGCTTACCTTTGGGCGATAGTCGCTTGCATAGCCAAGCGGTCATGGTGAATATTCTAGGCGACATTTGGAAAAATGGCGCTGAACCAGCTTGGGATAAGGTTTTTGCGCGCCCAGAATTAAAGCTGCATTTGTATGGCAAGCACGAGCCGCGCCCAGGCCGAAAGATGGGTCACTATACCGTGATTGGGGTAGAGCAAGAGACCGTGATTGTGAATGCAATTAAAGCGCGTGAAGAACTTGGCATTGGCTAGCGTGTGATTTTTAGGTAATACACAATAAAAAAGCCGAACTAAATGTTCGGCTTTTTCGTTTGGAGCTTATTAAAACTAGACCGATTAAGCCATTGCTTTAATTGAAGCGTTCAAACGGCTCTTATGACGAGCAGCTTTATTCTTGTGAATAATGTTCTTGTCTGCAATGCGATCAATAACGCTCACATTTTCAGAGTATGCAGCTTGAGCAGCACCTTTGTCACCAGCTTCTACCGCTTTGATGATCTTTTTGATCGCGGTGCGCAAAGTAGAACGCAAGCTGGCGTTATGGGCGCGTTGCTTAACTGCCTGACGAGCACGTTTTCTTGCCTGCGCGGTATTAGCCATGAATTTTCCTAATTAACAAAATACGAAGCCGAACATCTTAACGTTTTATTGAATCTTTTGCAATATATTGTCAGCGTTTAATTCAGCTTATTTGCAATAACATCACAGTGGGGGATGTGCTTCTGAGTAATTGAGCTCGGGGTTTTTGGCATGCTCATGCTAAAATCGCCATTAATTTCAACAGTATTTTACACGACAACATACAAACGCATGAATCTGCTTAAAGCTCTTGCCACCGTTGGGAGCATGACATTTCTCTCCCGCATTTTGGGTTTTGTTCGCGACACTTTGATTGCGCGCGTGTTCGGTGCGGGTGTTGAGACTGATGCTTTCTTTGTTGCCTTTAAAATCCCCAATCTATTGCGCCGAATATCAGCCGAAGGTGCATTCTCTCAAGCCTTTGTTCCGATTTTGGCTGAGTACAAAAAACAGCGCAGTATTGATGAAACCAAAGCACTGATTAATCATGTCGCTACTTTGCTTGGGTTATTTCTAGTAGTTATTACTATTCTTGGTATGCTCGCTGCGCCTTGGGTGGTGCAAGTCAGTGCGCCTGGCTTTGCCGCAGATAAGGCCAAGTTTGATCTAACGGTCGATTTGCTTCGTATTACTTTCCCTTATATTTTCTTTATATCGTTAGTCTCCCTTGCTGGAGGCGTATTGAATACTTATGGTAACTTTAGTGTCCCAGCGATGACGCCTGTTTGGCTCAATCTTTCGTTTATTGCTTCAGTATTGTTTGTTGCCCCGTATTTTGAGCATTCAGTTTTGGTGCTTGGTTGGGCCGTGTTTGCAGGTGGTGTTGCTCAGTTGGTTTATCAACTTCCTTATCTTAGAAAGCTAGGCTTGGTGCCAAGATTTGAGATCAACCTCAAAGATGAGGGCGTTTGGCGCATCCTAAAGCTCATGGGGCCTGCGATCTTTGGGGTTTCTATAGCGCAAATTTCACTTCTTATTAACACAATTTTTGCTTCTTTCTTGGCAACAGGTAGCGTTTCTTGGCTTTACTATGCTGACCGTTTAATGGAGTTTCCAACAGGTGTGCTAGGTGTGGCGCTTGGTACCATTTTGTTGCCTAGCCTAGCTAAAAGTTATGCGGATAAAGCTGATGCTGAGTATTCTCAACTATTAGATTGGGGGTTACGTCTTACATTCATTCTTGCATTACCAGCAGCGGTGGCTTTAGCAGTGCTCTCAGTGCCACTTGTGACGGGTTTATTCCATTATGGTGCATTTAGTGCGCTTGATGTGGAAATGACCCGTCAAGCATTGGTGGCATATAGCCTTGGCTTGCTAGGGCTGATTTTGGTAAAAGTACTTGCGCCTGCTTTCTATTCACGCCAGAACATTAAAACGCCAGTCAAAATTGCCTTGTTTACCTTGGCCTCAACACAGCTCATGAATCTAGCTTTTATTGGCCCGTTTAAACATGCTGGTTTAGCATTGGCAATTGGTTTGGGCGCTTGTATGAATGCGGGGTTGCTCTACTTTTATTTGCGTAAAGCGGGCGTCTTTAAGCCACAGGCTGGTTGGTATGCCTTTATGGCAAAACTTGGCTTCGCGGTTGGCTCGATGGCGCTTGTTTTACATTTCGCTGCAGGACCTGACGCCACTTGGATGGCATATAAATTGGTGCCGAAGCTAGTACATTTATTGGTCTTGCTTTTGCTTGGCTCTGCCACATATTTCTTTGTGCTATGGGCTTTAGGCATACGCATTAAAGATTTTATGAAACGTACAGTGATTTAGTCCTGATGCAAATCCTTAGGCACTTTCCAGGTAATAAGAGTCAGCCATGCGCATTGGCGATTGGTAATTTTGATGGAGTGCATTTAGGGCATCAAGCATTATTGAAAAAACTTAAGACAGTGGCAAATGAGCAGTCATTACAAACTGCAGTAATGACATTCGAGCCTCATCCACGCGAGTTTTTTACGCCAGAAAAGGCGCCAGCAAGGCTGGCATCACTAAGAGAAAAGTTAGAACGATTTACAGATGCCGGCGTTGATGTTGTTTATCTATGTCGATTTAATCAGCGCTTTGCCAGCTTTAGTGGTGACGAGTTTATTCAAGATGTTTTGATTCACTCGCTCAATGCTAAAACCATTCTAGTGGGTGAAGACTTTAGATTTGGTGCAGGTCGCAGAGGCGGTGTGGTCGATATTGCCAAAGCAGGATTAAATCTAATCAGCTTACCGCAAGTGAATTTGAGCGATGTTGATATAAACTCGTTTGGTGATAGCGAACGCGTTTCTAGCACCCGCGTGCGGAATGCCCTTGAGACTGGGCAATTGAATGTGGCTAAAAATCTCTTGGGCCGCCCTTACAGCATTAGTGGCAAAGTGATTCACGGAGCGCAATTAGGTCGAAAACTAGGGTTTCCGACTGCAAATGTGCATATGCGCCATGAACGACCTGCCTTAACGGGCGTGTATGCAGTAAAATTAGACGGCTTGAATGGTGTTGCCAATCTAGGTGTGAGGCCGACCATTGCAGGTGTGCCTAAATTATTGTTAGAAGTGCACTTATTTGATTTTGATGGTGATTTATACGACCAGCATGTACATGTGGAGTTTTTCCATAAAATTCGAGATGAAATGAAATTTGACGGATTGGATGCGCTAAAAGCCCAAATCGCAAAAGATGCCCAAGTGGCGCAACATTTTTTCAAATAAAATTTAGATAATTAAAAACAAAAAACGAAAGTTTGTAATGACTGAAGATTCAAAACAAGATTCTAAATATAAGCTCAATCTGCCTGAGACCAGTTTCCCTATGCGTGGCGATTTGGCTAAGCGAGAACCTGCGTGGCTTAAAGAGTGGCAAGACAAAAAGCTTTATGAGCGCATTCGCAAAGCCCGTGCTGGTAAGCCTAAATTTATTCTTCATGATGGCCCGCCATACGCAAATGGCGACATTCATATCGGTCATGCAGTGAATAAAATTCTAAAAGACATCATCGTTAAATCTAAAACCATGAGTGGCTTTGATGCGCCTTACGTTCCAGGCTGGGATTGTCATGGCTTGCCGATTGAATTGGTGGTTGAAAAAAACCATGGTAAAGACATTGCCCCAGCTAAATTTCGTGAGCTTTGCCGTGCATACGCCGCTGAACAAGTAGAAAAACAAAAAAAGGACTTTATTCGTTTAGGTGTGTCGGCTGATTGGGGTAATCCTTATCTCACCATGGATTTTAAAACCGAAGCCGACATCATGCGTGCTTTGGGTGATATCTATAAAAACGGCTATTTATACCAAGGCAGCAAGCCTGTGCATTGGTGTGTGGACTGTGGCTCTGCATTGGCAGAAGCAGAGGTTGAATATGAAGATGTTAACTCGCCAGCGATTGACGTGGGCTTTAAGGTGGTGGATAACGCGGCTTTAGCTAAAGCATTTGTTACAGATATTTCGGGCGATGTTTTTGCAGTCATCTGGACGACCACGCCTTGGACGCTGCCTGCCAATCAAGCGGTGAGTGTTCACCCAGAGTTAGATTATGATTTGATCCAAACTGGCAAAGGCTTGTTAATCCTTGGGCATGATTTGGCCCAAGCAACATTAAGCCGCTACGGTGAGGATAATGCTAAAAATTTGGCTTCATGCAAAGGCTCTGACTTAAATGGCCTTCAGCTAAAACATCCATTTGATAATCGTTTAGTGCCTGTGATTTGTGGTGAGCATGTCACAACTGATGCGGGGACAGGCTTGGTACATACTGCGGCCGCACATGGTAACGATGACTGGCTAGTGATGCGTGCTAATTTTCCGCAAGAAAAACCACGCGTCTTGATTGGGGCGGATGGTAAATTCTTCACTAGTCATTTGGTTGAGCTTGAATCAATTAGGGGCTTAAGCCGCCAAGATGCGAATAAAGTTATTTTAGGTTTGATGCAAGAAAACGGTGCTTTAATTGCTAGTACACGTTTAAATCATAGCTTTCCGCATTGTTGGCGCCATAAAACACCACTCATGCAGTTGGCGACACACCAATGGTTTATTGGCATGAATGAAACGGACGCGTCAGGTAAAAGCTTGCGTGAGCATGCCAATAAAGCTGTCGATGAAACTGAGTTTTTCCCAAGCTGGGGTCGTGCCCGTTTAGAGGCGATGATTAAAAACCGTCCAGATTGGTGTGTTTCACGCCAACGTAATTGGGGCGTGCCGATGCCACTATTTGTGCATAAAGAAACAGGTGAACCACATCCAAAAACAGCCGACTTATTAGAGCAAGCCGCTTTGCTGACGGAGCAAACAGGCGTTGAAGCTTGGTTTAGTCTAGATGGTGCCGCTTTCTTGGCGAAACATGCACCAGAAAATGCAGATCAATACAAAAAAGTGACTGATACTTTAGATGTTTGGTTTGATTCTGGCTCAACCCATGCGGCGGTGCTTAAACGGCGCCCTGAATTACAACATCCTGCCGATTTGTATCTGGAAGGTTCAGACCAGCATCGAGGTTGGTTCCAGAGTTCGCTATTAACAGGTTGTGCGATTGATGGTCGCGCCCCTTACAAGGCTTTGCTTACGCATGGTTTTGTGGTGGATGGTGCGGGCCACAAAATGAGTAAATCTAAAGGCAACGTGGTTGCGCCGCAAAAGGTGATGGATACTTACGGTGCAGATATCTTACGTTTGTGGGTAGCATCGACTGATTACTCAGGTGAACTGACAATTTCTGATGAAATTCTCAAGCGTGTAGCAGAAAGTTATCGCCGAATTAGAAATACTTTACGTTTCTTAATGGCTAATTTGGCTGACTTTGACGCAAGTAAAGATTTGTTGCCTGTTGACCATTGGCTTGAAATTGACCGTTATGCGCTAGTGCTCACTGAGAAATTACAAACAGAAGTTTTGGCTGATTTTGACCGTTATGAATTCCATTTGGCGGTGCAAAAATTTGTGGGCTTTTGTTCAGAAGATTTAGGTAGTTTCTATCTGGATATTCTTAAAGATCGTCTCTACACCACTGGTGAAAACTCACACGCGCGTCGGGCTGCACAAAGCGCTTTGTACCACATCACTCAAACCATGATGCGTTTAATGGCGCCTATTTTAAGTTTTACTTCCAACGAGATTTGGCAAACATTAGGCTTGGATCTAGATGCAACCGTATTTGAAGAGCTTTGGTATGAGTTGCCAGCGCATGGTTTGAGCGATTCTCAAATCGCTGACTGGAAAAACATTATTGAGGTTCGTGCGTTAGCGAATAAGGCCATTGAAGAAAAACGTGGCGCAGGTGAAGTAGGATCATCATTGCAGGCGGAAATTACTATTGCTTTAGATGGGCCAGCATACGATTCACTTGCTCGCATGGAAGATGCGCTACGCTTTGTGTTTATTACTTCACAAGCCAAATTCGAAAAACAGTCTGGTTCTGGTTTGACGTTCAAAGTTGCGGCAAGCAAGCATGCCAAGTGCGACCGTTGCTGGCATTATCGAGAAGACGTAGGTGCAAACGCTGAGCATCCAACGATTTGTGCTCGTTGTGTGAGTAACTTGTTTGGCGAAGGTGAAAAACGTACCCATGCGTAAATGGCTAAGTCTCAGTGCCGTCGTGATTGCGATAGATATTTATACCAAGCATCTTATTCAGCAGGCTTTTCAGTATGGCGAGCATTTAGAAGTCACCTCATTTTTTGACTTGGTGCGTTTTCATAATGAAGGTGCGGCGTTTAGCTTTTTAGCCAGTCAAGGCGGTTGGCAGCATTTCTTTTTTACGGGTATTGCCGTTGTGGCTTCAGCCGTTATTGTTTATCTGCTTCATAAAAATACTAAGCAAAAGCTATTTTGCTTAGCGCTGGCTTTGGTCTTGGGCGGGGCATTAGGCAATCTCTACGATAGGCTCACTTTGGGCTATGTGGTCGACTTCTTATTGTTCCATTATCACGGCTATGATTATTATTGGCCTGCCTTTAATGTGGCGGATTCAGCCATTACTGGCGGTGTGGGGTTGCTCTTGCTAGATAGCTTTAAGAAACCTCAATCATAGTATGAAGAACAGCTACTTATTATTATGCACAAGTCTTGTATGGATTCTTCAATCAAGCATTGCTGATGCAATTGATTTACAGCCCAACGATGCTCGGCCACCACCGCCTGGTATTAATAGCGTACAGGTTTCTTATCAGCATTCTGAGCGTGGCGACTTTTACGCGCATGGCTATAAAACCATCACTAATCTAGAAATTTCATCTGACCTTTATTTGTGGCGCGTCGGTCACTCCTTTGAAATTGCTGAGCACCCTGCTTACTTCTATGCCCAAGTGCCTACAGGGGCTGTGCATCCGCAAAAATCACTTGCCGTCGCGGGTGGAGATTCAGGTGTTGGCGATACCACTTTGTTGTTGGCTTTTTGGCCTTATGCTAATCGCGAAACTCAAACTTATTTCGCGTTAGGTGCTTATTTAACATTGCCAACAGGAAGTTATGATAAAAATCGCTACTTTAATTTGGGTGAAAACGTTTATAGAACGGCCCTACAAGCGGCTTACCAAACACCTCTTAGTGACAAGATGAATTTCATGGCTGCATTTGATGCAGTGTGGACGGGCGATAACTCCGAATATAGACTTCCCCAATCGGTCGCTATTGGTAAGCTTGAGCAAGGTGCCCAATATAATGCACAAGCGGTTTTAAGTTATGCGATTAGCCCAGTTTATGAGCTATCTGCCGCTTACTATTACACATTAGGTGCAGAAGCGACAATTAATGGGCTTAACCAAGATAATCAAAAGGACGTTCACCGTTATCAAGTGTTTGTGAGCGCAAAATATCCTATTGGAAAATTTACAGTGCAATATGGCAGTGATCTTAAAACTGAAAACGGATACTTTGAAGACCAACGTCTAACTTTACGTTATATGAAAGCCTTTTAGGTAATTGAACTTTAAATCACCCTTAGAGTATAATTAATTTATGTTTAGCCATTATGCAAAGAGATTGTCAAGCTGGATTGCCATTTTTGCGGTCGTATTTGCGTCGCTTGCGCCTAGTATTTCTCACGCATTCCCAGCTAAAAATAATCAGCCAACTTTGTTGCAAGAGCTTTGTAGCGCACAAGGTGTAAAACGTTTTGTTGCGGTTGATCTAGCGGTAGATACGAAAAAAGCCCCGAGCCAAAATCAAGCGGCGATGCATTTTGAGCATTGTCCATATTGCGCCACTCATGCTGGCACTGTTGCAATTACCACCACACCAATTGCATTATTTTTAGCTGAAATTAATGCAACCGAGCATATTCAAATCGATGCTAAAGTTTTACCTAGCGCCTTTTATCAAGTAACCCCTCCCTCGCACGCCCCACCTGCAATCTCAATCTAATTAGTTCTTATTGATGCGTAAGCGCATAACTGCGCCTATTCCTGAACGCATCGTGATTTTAGATTTTTTGATTGGGGTTTCTAATGATTCACTTACAAATTAAAGAGCTTATTGCGGCAAAAACTGCCCAATGGGGTCGCCGCATTACCTTGCTTGAAGTCGCCAACGCCACGGGCATCAGCCGCATGACGCTAAACCGCATGATGCGCCAACAAGGTTATAACACCGTTACTGATCATCTCGATAAGCTCTGCAATTATTTTCAATGTGATTTGAATGAGCTGGTGAGGTATACGCCAGATTGTCAAATTTCTTCTGCTTGCCGCTCAGCTATGTTTTTATATTAAGGAAGATAAATGAATAATAGAGAATTCGCCCTTTTAATTGCTTTAACAATTGGATTGGTTTCGCCTTTCAGTGCTTTTGCATGCGCAAGTTGCGGTTGCACACTGAGTTCTGATTGGGAAAATATTGGATTTAGCAGTTCATCAGGATTTAAAATAGATCTGCGATATGACTATTTGAATCAGAATCAATTAAGAAGTGGAACAGGCACGATTTTAGGTGCGGCAGCAAGTCAAATTGTAAATTCAAATGGTAAACAAGAAGTTGAAAAATATACCCGCAATAATTACGTTACCGCTTCGATTGATTACAGCACTAATCCCAATTGGGGTGTGAACGTTCAGATTCCATATATAGATCGAAACCATAGTACTTTTGGGGTTAATTCTGATGGAATGTCTCCCAGTGATGGTGCCTATAATTCAAAGACTTCCAATATTGGTGACATTAAAGTCATAGGCCGATATCAAGGTTTTAGTGAGCAACATAATCTTGGAATTTTATTTGGTTTGAAATTGCCTACGGGTGATCATAGTCTGATGGGAGTATCTACTGACCCTTCTAATCCTGGTCCTGCCCCAATTGATCGAGGGTTACAGCCTGGTACCGGGACAACCGATGCTATTCTTGGGCTTTACTACTTAGACGCGCTTAACAAAGATTGGGGATACTTCTCACAAGCCATTGTCCAAAAAGCATTGGATTATAACAATCAATACAAGCCAGGGAATGGTCTTAATCTCAATCTAGGACTTCGTTACATGGGTTTTGAAGATATTACACCGCAGTTGCAGATGAATGCTCGATTTGTGGAGCATGATAAAGGAGTAAATGCAGATACTATTAGTACTGGCGGTACATTAGTCTATCTCAGCCCTGGATTGAGTGTCAGAATCAATAAAGAATTAAAACTTTACAGTTATGTTCAGTTACCTATTTATCAGGATGTCAATGGAGTGCAGCTCGCCCCGCGTTGGACTGCATCTGTGGGTTTAAATTACGTGTTTTAATTAATGGATGGTGGCGTTAGCAATGGCGCCACTGTTTTTTCTAGTATCGATTCATCAACAATTGGATCGCCTTCCCAGCCGTTTCTTCTCAATACGCCGTTTTGGTCAATCACAAATGTTACTGGAACACGCCATATGCGGCCGAATTTCTGAATGTCAGAATCAGCTTCCATAGCGCCTTTGAATGAGAAGTCTTTTAAGACAGACTTTACTTTATTTGTATCGCTGCGGTCATCAACACTTACTGCAATGACATCCACACCTTGTTTATGATATTTTTGGTAGAAGCTTTCTAGCGCAGGCATTTCTTTCCGACAAGAATCACACCACGTTGCCCACAAATGGACGATTAAGATATGACCTTTTTCACTTAAATTTGTAATGGTTTCGCCGTCGAGTGTTTTAATAGAGATGTTTGGGGCTGCTTTGCCGATAATGAGATTGGCGGCTAGTGCGCTTTTACTCGAGAGCGCTATAACCAAAAAAATGATGATAAGACGATTCATGAAAACACAACTTGGCATTTATAATTAATTGTCTGATTATATGGTTTTTCTGTGATGACTAATAGATGGTGAGTTTCATGATTAAGTACACCAAGGCTGCATTTTTGGTATTGCTTGCGACGGTTTTTTTGCAGCCAACTATTGTTATGGCTGAGAGTTTAGCTGTTAATTCACTTTGTCCAATTCAAATCATTGAAAATCCGCAGGCAGGCAAAGTTGTTATTTGGCAACATAACTACGATGGTATGTTTGATTTGGCGATGGCGCCAGAAACTCCATCTGGCTTAGTGCCGATTATTCGATTGAGCTTTGGCGGGAGTAAAGAACCTGTTTGTCATTTTACTGCACTGGCCGTTCATAAAGCGGGCAATTGGGGTTGGTATGTGGCTTGGGGTTCTAAGGCACAACAAAGCTTGATGGTGGTAAGGGTGGATGGTGAGGCTTGGGTTTCGTCACTACCTAAAAAGCTCGTATCCCAAACTGCCGATGCTATAGTGTTCTCAGAAAAAAATGGATTACTAACGCTGGAGTATCATTTACTCTCGGAATCTTCATTCCTAAAGCACACAATCATTTCTAGCGATGAGGGCCGTAATTGGGATAGAGTTGATCTAGATCAATAATGCGCTATTGAAACTCTCCAAATCTGCCCCATATAGTCTCTATCAAATATCCTAAATGGAGCAATGGCATGAGAGTAGATAAGCTAACCACTAAGTTTCAGCAAGCTTTGAGCGATGCACAGAGCTTGGCAGTCGGTCACGACCATACCAGCATTGAGGCAGCACATTTGTTGTCAGCTTTGTTGAGCCAGGATGATGGCGGAACCGCATCATTGCTTGCGCGTGCAGGCGTGAATCTTGAGCCGCTCAAAGCTGGATTACAAGTTGCTATTAACCAACTTCCTAAAGTTGCTGAAAGCTCTGGCGAAGTGGCGATTTCTCGCGATTTAAATAACTTGCTTAACCTGACAGACAAACACGCACAAAAACGCGGTGATGCTTATATTGCGAGTGAGATGTTCTTGCTTGCATTGGCTGAAGACAAAGGTGATGTTGCACGTTTACTTAAGCAAGTGGGGTTGAACAAATCTGCCTTGGAAGCTGCGATTAACGCAGTTCGAGGCGGCGAATCTGTAGATAATCAAGAGGCTGAAGGTCAACGTGAAGCGCTTAAAAAATACACACTAGATTTAACCGAGCGCGCCCGCATGGGCAAGCTTGATCCCGTGATTGGTCGTGATGATGAAATTCGCCGCGCGATTCAAGTGTTGCAACGTCGTACTAAAAATAATCCTGTGTTGATTGGTGAGCCTGGTGTGGGTAAAACCGCCATTGTAGAAGGCCTGGCACAACGTATTGTGAATGGCGAAGTGCCTGAGTCACTCAAAGGCAAAAAGGTATTGTCGCTTGATATGGCGGCTCTATTGGCTGGTGCTAAATACCGCGGTGAATTCGAAGAGCGCTTGAAGTCTGTGCTTAAAGAATTGGCGATGGATGAAGGTCAAACCATTGTTTTCATCGATGAGCTACACACCATGGTGGGTGCAGGCAAAGCCGAAGGGGCGATGGATGCGGGTAATATGCTTAAGCCGGCATTGGCTCGCGGTGAGTTGCATTGCCTTGGCGCGACTACTTTAGATGAATACCGTAAATACATCGAAAAAGATGCAGCTTTAGAGCGTCGATTTCAAAAGGTGTTGGTGGATGAGCCAAGCGTTGAGGCGACGATTGCGATTTTGCGTGGCTTACAAGAAAAGTATGAGCTACATCATGGCGTGGAAATTACTGATCCTGCAATTGTAGCTGCGGCAGAGTTGAGTCATCGCTACATTACAGACCGCTTCTTGCCAGACAAGGCGATTGATTTGATTGACGAAGCGGCAGCGCGCATCAAGATGGAAATTGATAGTAAGCCAGAAGCATTGGATAAGTTAGACCGCCGATTGATTCAATTGAAAATTGAACGTGAAGCAGTGCGTAAAGAAAAAGATGAAGCTTCCAAAAAACGTTTTGCTTTGATTGAAGATGAAATTGGCCGCTTAGAAAAAGAATCGGCAGATTTAGAAGATATTTGGAAAGCTGAAAAAGCCCAAGTGCAAGGTTCTGCACATATCAAAGAAGAGATTGAGAAGATAAAGCAGCAAATGGATGAAGCCACCCGCAAAGGCGAATGGCAAAAGGTTTCTGAATTGCAATACGGTAAGTTGCCGGCTTTAGAAGCACAGCTTAAAAATGCTGCCGCTGAAGAAGATAAAGGCGAAGTGAAGCTTAATAGACTGCTTCGCACCCAAGTTGGCGCTGAAGAAATTGCAGAAGTGGTGAGCCGAGCTACAGGAATACCTGTGTCAAAAATGATGACGGGTGAACGTGCAAAATTGCTCACCATGGAAACCAAATTGCACGAGCGTGTTGTTGGTCAAGATGAAGCAGTGCGTTTGGTATCTGATGCGATTCGTCGTTCACGTTCTGGTTTGAGTGACCCCAATCGTCCTTACGGCTCATTTTTATTCTTGGGCCCAACAGGTGTTGGTAAAACGGAACTATGTAAGGCGCTGGCTGGATTTTTGTTCGATTCAGAAGACCATTTAATTCGAATTGATATGAGCGAGTTTATGGAGAAACATTCTGTATCGCGTTTGATTGGTGCACCTCCTGGGTATGTTGGTTACGAAGAAGGTGGCACGCTAACTGAAGCTGTGCGTCGCAAACCTTATTCAGTGATTTTGCTGGACGAAGTGGAAAAGGCACATCCTGATGTCTTTAACGTCTTACTACAAGTGTTGGACGATGGTCGGTTGACGGATGGTCAAGGTCGTACAGTGGACTTCAAAAACACGGTGATTATCATGACATCTAACTTGGGTAGCCAGATGATACAAGGCATGCAGGGCGATGATTATCAAGTGGTGAAACTCGCTGTGATGGGTGAAGTAAAAACGCATTTCCGCCCTGAATTTATTAATCGTATTGATGAAGTGGTTGTGTTCCATTCGTTGGGTGAAGGCAACATTAAAGCGATTGCTGGTATTCAGTTGCAATACTTGGCTAAACGCTTAGCCGCCATGGATATGCAATTAGAGGTGAGTGACGCAGCTTTGTCTGAAATTTCTAATGCTGGTTTTGATCCTGTTTACGGGGCAAGACCATTAAAACGTGCGATTCAAAGTGAGCTTGAAAACCCACTTTCACGTGAAATTTTGGCAGGTAATTTCGCACCAAAAGATACCATTAAGGTAGACTTCAAAGGTGGAAAAATGTTGTTTACTAAGTAAGGCTGATAGATGATTGGTGCAGGTTTTTTAGGTAAACATGTGGCATGGTTGGCGGCCTTGATGTTGGTCGCTGGCTGTGCAAGTTTGCCTGAACAGCCATCACAAATTCAGCGCATTTCATCTGAAGAGCTTGAACGCATCATGCCTAAGCAGCTGCCTAATTTGAGTTTGGATGAGATTGTTCAGCTTTCTCAAGCTAGATTGTCCGCTGAGCAGATTATTCAAAAAATCAAAGATAGCCAATCGCAATATACCTTAACGGCATCCCAACTATTGGAGTTGGGTAAAAAAGGCGTTGATGTAAAAGTGTTGGATTATATTCAAGCTAGTCATGAACAAGCGATACGTGACGGGTTTGCTGAGGAGTTGAATAAACGCGAACAAACAAAACTCCAGGAACAACAAAAGCTAAAGCGCGAGTATCAACTCAGACAGCCATACTATGACCCATATTGGGGCTATCCTTATCCATACTATGGACCACGCTTCCGTTATCAATTCGGGTTTTAATTTGTATGCAACAGCTTAGCTACAAAATCAGTGTTAAAACGAACGGGCGTCGCTTATATGATATTACCCCTCAGGTTCTTACTTGGGCGAGGAGTAGTGGCTTCAAAACAGGTTTGCTGACACTTTATGTGCAACACACCTCAGCTAGTATCCTGATTAACGAGAATTACGATTCCGATGTATTGGTGGATATGGAAAGTTTTTTTGCACGACTAGTGCCAGATAGCGATCGATTATTTATTCATACCTCAGAGGGCCCTGATGACATGCCTGCGCATATCCGCAGTGCTTTAACCCAAACCTCGATTTCAATCCCTTTTATTGAAGGAAAGGTGGCGCTTGGCACATGGCAAGGCATCTTTTTGTATGAGCATCGTTTGGCGTCGCATAATCGTAATGTCTTGCTTCATTTAATCGCCGAGTAGTATTTGCAGCGTCCTATTTTATATTCCTATCGTCGTTGTCCTTATGCCATACGGGCGCGTATGGCACTTCGATATGCCAAGATTGATGTTGAAATCCGTGAGATTGCTTTAAGAGAAAAGCCAGCGCATATGCTGTCTGTCTCACCTAAAGGAACGGTCCCTGTGTTAGTGCTTGCTAGCGGTCAAGTGCTTGAGCAAAGCCTAGATATTATGGATTGGGCGTTAGCGCAATCGGATGTGGATGCATGGATTGTTCAAGACCAAGAAACTCAAAAATTAATCGCTGACTTGATTGCGACAAACGATGGTGCTTTCAAAAAAGCGTTAGATAAATACAAATATGCGATTCGTTTTCCTGAAAGCCCACCTGATGTTTATCGTGCTGAGGGTGAAGCTTTTTTAAAGCGCTTAGAGACGTTACTTCAACAAAACACTTATTTATGTCGCAACACAATCTCAAAAGCAGATGTCGCTATTTTTCCTTTTGTCCGACAATTTTCGATGGTGGATGAGTCATGGTTTGAAGCTTCCGATTATCCAGCCCTGAAAGCTTGGTTACATGGTTTGTTGAAAAGTCATTTGTTTGTCGATGTGATGCAGAAACATCCTGTTTGGAAGGACGTATAAAAGTAAAAAAGGGTGCAATTTAGCACCCTTTCTATTACTTAAATTTTCTATACTTTTTTATTCCATCAAATCAGCTGTCATTTGGTCTGAATTTCCCGTAGATTTATCTGATGTGATGTCTTCAAAATCCAAAGTGATTTGGTCTTTGTCGTCAATGTCCACAAACACATGGCCGCCGTTAGCTAATTTGCCAAAGAGTAATTCATCAGCCAATCCACGTCTAATGGTGTCTTGAATTAAACGAGACATTGGACGGGCACCCATTAATGGGTCAAACCCTTTTTTGCCTAGATAGGCTTTTAGCTTGTCACTAAAGTTTGCTTCGACTTTCTTCTCTTGTAATTGATCTTCTAACTGCATCAAGAACTTATCGACCACACGCATGATAATTTCTTGTGAAAGTGGTGCGAATGAAACCGTGGCATCCAAGCGGTTGCGGAACTCTGGGCTAAATAGACGTTTAATCTCAGCCATTTCATCACCCACTTGCTTGCCTTGGGTAAAGCCCATCGTGGTTTTTGAAAGCGACTCCGCCCCAGCATTGGTCGTCATAATGATAGTGACGTTGCGGAAGTCAGCTTTGCGACCGTTGTTATCTGTCAGCGTGCCGTGGTCCATCACTTGTAGCAAGATATTGTAGATATCTGGATGCGCTTTTTCGATTTCGTCCAACAATAATACGCAGTACGGATGTTTGGTAATGGCCTCTGTCATTAAGCCGCCTTGCTCAAAACCCACATACCCAGGAGGTGCGCCAATTAAGCGTGAAACGGCATGGCGTTCCATATATTCAGACATGTCAAAGCGTACTAATTCAATGCCTAAAGTGTACGCTAATTGCTTAGCCACCTCGGTTTTGCCAACGCCTGTTGGGCCAGAGAATAGGAATGAACCAATGGGTTTATTTTGACTACCTAAGCCGCTTCGTGCCATTTTGATTGCGGATGCAAGCGACTCAATGGCTTTGTCTTGTCCAAATACAACAGCTTTCAAATCACGGTCTAGCGTTTTGAGCGCGTTGCGGTCATCGCTTGAAATATTCTTAGGCGGGATACGTGCAATTTTAGCGATGATGTCTTCTATCTCTTTATCGCCGATGACTTTCTTCTGCTTTGATTTAGGCAAAATGCGTTGTGCTGCTCCTGCTTCATCAATCACATCAATCGCCTTATCTGGTAAGTGACGGTCATTAATATATTTAGCTGAAAGTTCAGCGGCGGTATTGAGTGCACCTAGCGTGTATTTTACGCTGTGATGTTTTTCGAAGCGGGATTTTAGGCCTTTAAGAATTTGGACCGTTTCAGCGATACTTGGCTCTTCTACATCTACTTTTTGGAAGCGGCGAGATAGTGCGTGGTCTTTTTCAAAAATACCGCGATACTCTTGGTAAGTGGTTGCACCTATGCACTTGAGTGAGCCATTAGAAAGCGCTGGTTTGAGCAAGTTTGAAGCATCTAGAGTGCCGCCACTCGCTGCCCCTGCACCAATGAGGGTGTGGATTTCGTCGATAAATAAAACAGCATCTGGCTGCTCTTCTAATTTCTTCATCACAGCTTTGAGGCGTTGCTCAAAATCGCCTCGGTATTTGGTGCCAGCTAACAATGCGCCCATGTCGAGGGAGTAAATGACTGCATTGGCGAGTACTTCAGGCACTGTTTTTTCAACAATACGACGCGCTAAGCCTTCAGCGATGGCTGTTTTACCAACACCCGCTTCACCGACTAATAATGGATTGTTTTTTCGACGACGACATAGCGTTTGAATCACGCGCTCTAGCTCTTTGTCACGGCCAATTACAGGGTCTATTTTGCCAGCGATTACTTGAGCATTAAGGTTGAGCGTGTAGCTATCTAAAGCACTTGCTGGTGCCGCATCGGCTTCTGCGGTTTGTTCAGTTTCAGCACGCTTGGTTTCCTCTGCAACTTTGGCAACGCCGTGAGAAATGTAATTCACCACATCCAAGCGTGTTACGCCTTGTTGATGCAAGAAAAACACGGCATGTGAGTCTTTTTCGCCATAGATAGCAACTAATACATTTGCTCCCGTGACTTCTTTCTTGCCGGATGATTGCACATGCAAGATGGCACGTTGAATGACACGTTGAAAGCCAAGAGTAGGTTGTGTGTCCACTTCATCATCACCGCTGACTATGGGCGTATGCTCTTCAATGTAATGATTCAGCTCAGAGCGAAGGTTGTCTAAGTTGGCACCGCATGCACGAAGCACATCAGCTGCTGTTGGATTGTCTATCATCGCAAGTAGCAAATGCTCAACTGTAATCAGTTCGTGGCGCTTTTGACGCGCGTCCATAAAGGCCATATGTAGAGAAACTTCTAATTCTTGAGCAATCATTTTTACTACCTTTTTAACTTCCTACTTAATTAAATTTCTTGCATGTTGCACTGCAACGGATGGCCTTGTTCTTGCGATAGCGCTAGCACTTGGCTTACTTTTGTTTCAGCAATTTCTAGCGGGTAAATGCCGCATATACCTGAACCTTTAGTATGAACTTGGAGCATAATTTGAGTCGCTTGTTCACGGTTTTTATTAAAAAATCGCTCTAGCACTTCAACCACAAACTCCATCGGAGTGTAATCATCGTTAAATATCAATACACTATACATTGAAGGCGGTTTTGGTTTCTGTGTCTTAATCGCCTCTAGCGTGTTTTCTTGATGCTTAATGCCAGCCATGTATGTTCCTATATTGAGCTTAATACAAAAAAATTCAAGCCTGAAATGAGTGTGGATTTAGACTAGTTCAGTTTCTTGATTGAGCGGCATGAGGCGCACGCTTTTCACGATTTTGTCTTGCGTCTGCATAATTTCTAAGGCGCAATCCCCAATCCGAATGCTGGTGCCTGGCTCAGGAATGTCCTCAAAATGCTCTAATACAAGACCATTCAAGGTTCTTGGACCTTCTATCGGAAGATTAAGGCCGAGTTTTTTATTGAGGTCACGCAATGAGCAACTGCCATCGACAAGCCAAGTACCATCTTCTTCTGGATGGAAAGTATTCGCACGTAACGGTGACTGAGTGGTGAAGTCGCCAATAATCTCTTCTAAGATATCTTCGAGTGTTACCAAGCCTTTGAGTTCACCGTATTCATCAACGACCAAAGCCATCCGTTGATGATGTTCTTGGAATTGCTGAATTTGAGTGTAAAGTGGCGTACCCGATGGAATGAAGTAAGGCTCGCTAATGACTTCGCGCAAATCTTCAATTGTCAGCTCTCCATTTCGCAGTTGGTTAATTACTTTGCGAATATGAATAATGCCTACAATTTCTTCTTCAGGCCCTTCTTTGACTAATAGACGCGTGTGATTGCTGGATGAAATCTGTTGAATCAGCTCTTCAAACGGTGTGTCGAGATCGACATCTTCAATTTGCGTGTGCGCAGTCATCACGTCATCAACCGTAGCGTTTTCTAAATCGAACAAGTTAAGCAAAATCGCTTTATTTTTTTGCGGTATGTAGCTACCGGCTTCGCTGACAATGCTTCGGAGCTCCTCAGTAGAAACTGAATGCGAAACTTCACTGAAATTAACTTTAATTCTGAATAGTTTTAGCAAGCCCGTCACAAATAAATTGATAAACCAGATGGCAGGATAAATCGCTTTGGTAACAGGGTAGAGTACATAGCTGTATGCGAATGCAATTTTTTCAGCATGGGCGGCAGCAACGACTTTTGGCGTGATTTCACCGAAAACCAAAATAACAAAGGTGACGATTAATGTGCCCGCAAATAAACCAGTATTGCTTTCGCCTAGCATTTTTAGGCTGATGTCATCACTGATGGTGGCAATAGAGACTGCGGCAAAGGTATTGCCTAGAAGAATAGCCCCTAAAAGGTGATCTGTTTTAGCAAGTAAGGCTTGTGCTAATCGTGCGCCGCGATGGCCATCTTTTGCGAGATGGCGTAGGCGATAACGATTAAGTGCCATTAAGCTGGTTTCGGCACTTGAAAAAAACGCCGCTAGTAAGATAAGCAATCCTAGAATTAGGAATTGCATGTGTATCGAGATGTCGTCCAAGAGAGGTATTTAACTAAATGTAATGTTTAAGTTTCCTCGCTTTGACCTCGGCTTGTCAAGGCATCTCGTCGACAGTTTCTTTCTTTTCAGCGCCAGTGATTAAGTTCTCGCGAGAAACCCCCAAATACAAGGCAATCGGGCAAGCTACTAATACTGAAGAATAGATGCCGAATAAAATACCGATGGTTAGCGCTAATGAGAAGTTATGAAGTGTTTCACCGCCGAACAACAACATAGATAGCACCATTAATTGCGTACAGAAGTGGGTAATTACAGTGCGTGACATCGTACGTGTAATCGCATTATCAATTACAGTTACCACGGTCGCTTTACGCATTTTTCTGAAGTTTTCACGAACTCGGTCAAACACCACCACGGATTCATTCACTGAGTAACCTAAAACCGCCAAGATTGCAGCAAGTACGGTGAGGTTAAATTCCCATTGGAAGAATGCAAAGAAGCCAAGAATAATAATCACGTCATGCATGTTAGCAATGATAGCAGCTACTGCGAAACGCCATTCGAAGCGTAATGCTAAGTAAGCCATGATGCCAATAGAAACAAGGAGTAAAGCCAAAGCCCCATTTTCGTAAAGCTCTTGACCTACTTGGGCGCCCACTGTTTCAACACGGCGCATTTCAACAGCACTGTCTTCTGTTTTCAATGCAGAAAGTACTTGTTCTGAAAGCTGAGCTGAAGTCACGCCTTTTTTTAGGGGCAATCGAATCATTACGTCATGGCTAGAGCCAAAGTTTTGAACAGTCGCCTCATTAAGGCCGATGCTATCGACTGCCCGGCGAACCTTAACAAGGTCAGCCGATTGCGGATAACTCACCTCAACTACAGTACCACCGGTAAAGTCGACTCCTAGATTTAAACCTTTAGTTGCGAGAAAGAAAACCGCAAAAAGAAAGGTAATCAATGAAATGGCAGTGGTCAGGCGACCATAGCTCATAAATGGGATGTCTTTTTTAATCTTAAAAATTTCCATATTTTTTACTCTTAATCAGCGTTTATTTAATGAGTGTATGTTTTGGGTATAAGGGACTAACCAATAGCCAATTTATTAATTTTGCGACGGTAGCCATATACCAAGTTCACAATCGCACGTGAGACAACCACGGCGCTGAACATTGAAGTCAGAATGCCCAATACGTGAACAACGGCAAAGCCCTTAACAGGGCCTGAGCCGAACATAAACAATGCTAAGCCCGCAATCATGGTCGTTACGTTCGAGTCTAAAATGGTATCGAACGCACGATCGTAACCTGCATGGATAGATGCTTGCGCAGAGTTGCCACTTCGTAGCTCCTCACGGATACGTTCGTTAATCAATACGTTCGCATCAATCGCCATACCCAGTGTCAGCGCAATCGCTGCTAAACCAGGTAGCGTTAGGGTTGCTTGTAGCATAGAGAGGATAGCCAGGAGCAATAGTAAATTGATGCCGAGTGCGACCACTGAAATGCCACCAAAGATAACGTAGTAGATGATCATAAATACTGCGATGGCAGCAAAGCCCCACAGGGTTGAGTGCATACCGCGTTTGATGTTTTCTTCACCCATGCTTGGGCCAACAGTGCGCTCTTCGATAATATCCATTGGTGCTGCAAGTGCGCCAGCGCGAAGGAGCAACGATATGTCTGTCGCTTCTTGTGCATTATTCATGCCAGAGATTTGTACGCGACCGCCACCAATTTCTTCGTTAATCACCGGTGCGGTAATCACTTCAGCTTGGCCTTTTTCAATCAATAAAATCGCCATGCGTTTGCCGACGTTTTCTTTAGTGACTTGTCTGAAAATGCGGGCACCACGGCCATCAAGTGTCACGTTAACCGTTGAGCGACCACTTTGTTGGTCGGCGCCAGGGCCAGCATCAGTAATGTATTCGCCAGTGAGTTCAACTTTCTTTTTCACTAAAATAGGTTGACCATTACGGTCCATAAAGAACTCATCGCCAAAAGGTGTTTGTCCTTTGCTCGCTTGATCAAGTGTTGTTGGATCGCTTTTTTCTTCATCAACCAAGCGTATTTCGAGAGTAGCGGTACGGCCTAGAATTTCTTTTGCTTTGGCCGTATCTTGCACGCCAGGGAGTTGTACAACAACGCGATCTAAACCTTGTTGTTGAATGATAGGCTCAGCTACACCTAGTTCATTAATACGGTTGTGCAGTGTTTGAATATTTTGCTTAAGAGCAAACTCTTGAATACGTTTTTGCGCTTGCAAATTCAAGGTTGCAATTAGCGAGTTGTTGCTTTCTTTGAGGGTTAAGTCAGGAAATTCATTGCTGATGATTTTCTGTGCTTTTGCAAGCTCTTTTGCATCAGTGAATTTGATTTGAATACTTTGGTCGTCACGGGCAACGCCTGAATATGAAATGCGTTCTTTGCGAAGCGATGCGCGGAAGTCACCAACATAACGATCAGCAGCTTTATCTAAGGCGGCTTTCATATCTACTTGAAGTAAGAAATGCACGCCACCACGTAAGTCCAAACCCAGATACATCGGACGCGCATGAATGTTGCTTAGCCAGCTTGGAGAGCGTGAAATCAAATTCAGGGCAATCACATAATCTTTACCCAAATTGTTTTTTAATATGTCTTTTGCTTTGATTTGCGTATCAGCGTCTGCGAAACGTACTTTAACGCCAGTTGAATCCATAAAGATCGCATCAATCTTGATGTTTTCTTGATTAAGCGCGCCTTCAACTTTGCCCAGAAGTGCAGGATCAAGTTTGGTAGTGGCTTTGGTAGTAGTAATTTGTACTGCTGGAGACTCACCAAAAATATTTGGCATAGAGTACACAAGGCCTAATAAAAGGACTGTTAAAACTAAGATGTATTTCCACAATGGATAACGATTCATAATGCGGCTCGCGTTTAGGTCGGTGATATAGGCTTGACTAGCAAGCCTACATATTGAGTAATTAAGAGGATGCTTGTTATAGCGATTTAATCGTGCCTTTTTCTAACTTGGCTTGAATAGCTGGTTTTTGTACGCTGATCACAATGTTTGCAGCAATTTCAAGGCTGATTACACTGTCAGCGACTTTAGTGACTTTGCCAAGAATGCCGCTAGATGTAACCACTTCATCGCCTACTTTTAGTGCTGCAATCATTTCACGCTGTTCTTTAGCTTGTTTCATTTGTGGACGCACCAACATGAAGTAGAACAATACGAAAATTACAACCATTGGCACAAAGCTTGTCCAATCTGATGAAGCGGCGCCAGTAGCAGCGTATGCAGAACTAATAAACATGAATACAGCCTTTCTTTTAAGTTAAGCTTGAATGGTAAGCTTTTAACAATCATTTGACGGAGAAATTTTAGCATAGAGTAGCGTTAGCTACCTATTATACCTCTTGGTTTAATCCACTTCGTTTGGCGGCAAATTCCTGCTTAAAAGTCTCGAAAGTATGCGATTCAATGGCAGTTCGCATACCCGCCATAAGCTCTTGGTAGTAATGTAGGTTATGAATGGTATTTAAGCGGCCACCTAAAATCTCACCTAGTCGATGTAAGTGATGTAAATATGCACGGCTGAAGTTTTGGCAGGTGTAGCAAGTACACTCGGGATCTAAAGGTCCTGTATCCATTTTGTAGCGGGCATTTTTCAGCTTGATATCGCCGAAGCGCGTAAATAGCCAACCATTACGCGCATTGCGCGTTGGCATTACACAGTCAAACATATCTACGCCATTGCTTACCGCGGCGACTAAATCTTCAGGTGTGCCAACACCCATTAAATAGCGTGGCTTGTCTTGGGGCATTTGTGGTGTTGTGTGCGCGAGGATACGCAACATGTCCTCTTTTGGCTCACCTACCGAGAGTCCGCCAATCGCGTAACCATCAAAGCCAATTTCGGTTAGACCTTTAAGTGAGATATCACGTAAATCTTCATACATTCCGCCTTGAATAATCCCAAATAAAGCATTTGGATTGCCTTGGTGAGCATCTTTACTGCGGCGAGCCCAGCGCAAGCTTAATTGCATAGAGTCACGCGCTTCTTGAGTGGTTGCAGGGTAGGGCGTGCATTCATCAAAAATCATGACGATGTCAGAATTGAGGACTTTTTGAATTCGCATCGATTCTTCAGGTGTTAAGAAGCAACTATCCCCATTAATCGGTGAGCGAAATTTCACGCCTTCTTCTGAGATTTTTCGTAAGTCACCTAAACTCCAGACTTGAAAGCCGCCAGAATCGGTCAGGATTGGACCATCCCAACTCATGAATTGGTGAAGGCCGCCATGTGCCTCAATAACGTCTAAGCCTGGCCTTAGCCATAAATGAAAGGTGTTGCCGAGTACGATGTGGGCGCCAATGTCGCGAATCTCATTTGGCGATAAAGATTTTACGGTGCCATAAGTGCCAACAGGCATAAAAGCAGGGGTTTGCACGTCACCATGTGCTAGGCTTACTACGCCGCGTCTTGCTTGGCTGTCTTGTGTGATCAGAGAAAATTGCATGAAAATAATTGCTTGATGTTTGTATAAGTGAATTAATCAAAACGCGATACTATCATAGTCAGCCATGCTCTATTTAGCATGGCTTTGATATACTAGACAAAATTTACTATTGGAACCCCCTCAAGATGGCTGAAGTTACTCCACGTCCTCGTCGTAAAAGAAGTTCATTAGAACCTAGCTTGCGCGAGCGCGGCATTTATCTCTTGCCGAATTTATTTACCACAGCCGCACTGTTTGCTGGCTTTTACGCTATCGTACAAGCGATGAATGGTAAATATGAGCATTCAGCAGTAGCGATTTTTATTGCGATGGTGATGGACGGTTTGGATGGTCGTGTTGCGCGTATGACCAATACACAAAGTGCATTTGGTGCAGAATACGATAGTTTGTCTGATATGGTGTCGTTTGGTGTTGCGCCAGCATTGGTGGTTTATGTTTGGGCGTTAAAGCCTATGGGTAAATTAGGCTGGATTGCGGCATTTATTTATTGTGTGAGCGCGGCTTTGCGTTTGGCCCGTTTCAATACCAAGCTAGGTAGTGCAGATAAGCGCTATTTCCAAGGCTTGCCTAGCCCAGCTGCTGCGGCATTGTTGGCTGGCTTGGTTTGGGTGGCTTTTGATAACGACATTCCTGGCGATTTCATTTTTTATCCGTGGTTCAAGATGAAGTGGATTGCATGGACTGTGACCTTATTCTCTGGTTTGTCCATGGTTTCAGATTTGCGCTTTTATAGTGGCAAAGACATTAATCTTAAAAATAGCGTGCCATTCGTCGTCATCCTCTTAATTGTATTAGCGTTCGTATTGATTTCGTATAGCCCGCCAGAGGTCTTGTTCTTTGTGGCCTTGGTGTATGGATTGTCTGGCTATGCTTTGTGGTTAATACAATATTCAAAGCGTGAAACTTCAACGAGTGAACAATTAGAAAACTAATCGTAATTTAGCTGTAAAACTTATCAGCCCAATAAATTAAATTGTCGTAAGCTAGATAAAAAAGCATGATATTATTTCGTTATGTTATTAAACAGTTACATCTCAGCTTTTTCAAATTCCAGCCATCACTTAGCTGGTGCTTTCTTACGTCTAGCGCTACTGCCTTAGGCAGTATATTCTCGCACACCTCATATATAGATTTGCCACGCCGTTATGACGATCGCATAGCGGGTATTGCTATAGAATTTTGGACGGAAAAATAAAATGACAACAAATAATCAGTTAATCATATTTGATACAACATTGCGTGATGGCGAACAAAGCCCGGGCGCAGCAATGACTAAAGAAGAGAAAATTCGCATTGCGCGCCAACTTGAAAAATTGGGCGTGAACGTGATTGAAGCAGGGTTTGCAGCGGCAAGCCCTGGCGATTTTGACGCAATTCATGCAGTTGCAGAAATTATTAAAGAGTCGACTGTTTGCTCATTGGCGCGGGCTAATGAAAATGATATTCGCCGAGCGGGTGAAGCCATTAAGCCTGCAAAAAAAGGCCGTATTCATACTTTTATTGCGACATCGCCTATCCACATGGAAAACAAATTACGCATGACGCCAGACCAAGTCTTGGCGCGTGCCGTGCAGGCTGTTAAATGGGCTTTGGAATATACCGAAGACGTTGAGTTTTCTGCAGAAGATGCGGTTCGCTCGGATATGGACTTTTTGGTAAAAGTGTTTGACGCCGTGATTGAAGCAGGTGCTAAAACGATTAATGTGCCAGATACTGTGGGTTATTCAATCCCCGCCCTTTGGGGTGAACGCATGCAGCAATTGATTGCTCGCGTGAAAAACTCTGACAAAGTGGTGTGGTCTACACACTGCCATAATGACTTGGGGATGGCGGTCGCCAACTCATTGGCGGCGGTGATGGGTGGTGCGCGCCAAGTGGAATGTACCATTAATGGCTTGGGTGAACGTGCAGGCAATGCCAGCTTAGAAGAAGTGGTGATGGCAGTGCGTACGCGCCGAGATGTCTTTAATTTAGAAACATCCATTGATGCGACGCAAATCGTGCCGACATCAAAATTGGTTTCTACGATTACTGGTTATCCCGTGCAACCCAATAAAGCGGTTGTTGGCGCCAATGCTTTTGCCCATGAAAGCGGTATTCATCAAGATGGTGTGTTGAAATTCCGTGAAACTTACGAAATTATGCGTGCAGAAGATGTGGGCTGGAACGCTAATAAATTGACCTTGGGCAAGTTGTCGGGTCGCAATGCTTTCCGTTCGCGTTTAGATGAATTAGGCATTGCTTTAGATGGTGAAGAAGCCCTAAATGCGGCTTTTGCTCGCTTTAAAACCTTGGCGGATAAAAAATCTGAAATCTTTGATGAAGATATTCAAGCTTTGGTAAGCGATGATTTTGTGAGTGATGATACTGAGTATTTTAAGTTAGCTTATTTGCAAGTGTGCTCACAAACAGGAGAAACACCTCATGCAGTTGTTGCTGTGCTGGATAGCGGCGCTGAAAAGCGTGCTGAAGCAGATGGAGGTGGCCCTGTAGATGCTGCGTTTAAAGCGATTGAGAAGATTGTGAATAGCGGCGCTGAATTGCTTTTGTATTCAGTTAACAACATTACAAGCGGTACGGATGCACAAGGTGAAGTGACGGTGCGCCTTGCTAAAGGAGGACGTATTGTAAATGGTCAAGGCGCTGATACGGATATTGTGATTGCTTCAGCAAAAGCTTATTTGAACGGCTTGAACAAGCTACATGCTAAATCAGAACGGGCACATCCGCAGATTTAATAAAGTGATTATTTAAGGATAAAGCCCCCAACCCTCGGGGGCTTTTTTCATCAAGGGAGTTGGTATTGGATTTAGCAATTTTTGATTTAGATAACACGTTATTGGCAGGCGATAGCGATTATCAATGGGGTGAATTTTTAATAGATATTGGCGTTGTTGATCGGGTAGCGCACGCCAGCATTAACGACCAATTTTATGCCGATTACAAAGTGGGTAAGCTTGATATCAATGCTTTCTTAGAGTTCCAGCTTAAGCCTTTAAGCAAAAATCCTAGAGCACAGCTAGATGCTTGGCATCAGCAGTTTATGCAAACCAAAATTCACCCGATGATGACTGAAAAGTCTCTTGCCTTGGTTGAAAAACACCGTGCCAATGGCGACGTGCTTCTAATTATTACTGCAACGAACAGCTTTGTGACAGGCCCAATAGCTACGGCTTTTGGTATTCCTAATTTAATTGGTACCGTGCCTGAAGAAGTGAATGGTGAATTTACTGGTAAAGTGGTTGGCACGCCTAGCTTTCAGCAAGGCAAGATTACACGATTGAATGAGTGGCTTGCTGAGCGTGGGCAAACGCTAAAAGATTATGGCACAACTTGGTTTTACAGCGATTCACACAATGATTTGCCATTGATGAAGCTGGTGGATAATCCTGTGGCTGTGAATCCAGACCCAGTCCTAGAAACGTATGCTAAAGAACAAAACTGGCCGATTATCAGCTTACGCAACTAATCGGTTTTAGCGACCTAGTAATACCTCAAGCACAAATTTACTGCCGACGTAAGCTAAAAGTAGTACTGCAAAACCTGTAAGCGTCCAGCGGATTGCTGTGCGACCGCGCCAGCCATATTTTTCTCTGCCAAGTAACAAGCTACCAAAAATCAGCCATGAAATAATCGTAAAGATGTTTTTGTGGTTGAGTTTTAGAGCCTGATGAAAAATCTGCTCCGAAAATAACATGCCTGTGATTAATGTGAAGGTAAGCAAGACAAAGCCTAAACTAATGATTCTAAAAAGTAGAGTTTCCATGGTCATAATTGGTGGAAAATCTGGTAATTTAATTAACGAAGTCTTTTGATGCAGGCTTCTTTCAGCTGCCGCCATCAAAAGCGCATGTAAGGCGGCAAAAGTGAATAAGCTGTAAGCAAGCAAGGCGATAGCAATATGCGTCACAAATAGCGGTTCGTTTGCAAAGGCCACTACGACATTGTTATGAAAGCTGGCTTGAAGCGCTACCATCCCTGCTGCAGGTGGCAACACCAAGGCTTGTAGGCTTTGTAGGCCGTGTTTGAAATCAGCAATCCAATAGATTAATACTGTTAGCCAAAAAATCAGTGAAAGCGTATTGGCGATATTAAGATTGAGATCGCCAATGAAAATATCTTGATATAGCAAACTCGCGTGAATCAAAAGGCCAATCGCTATTAAGGTGGCAGGTTTGCTTGATATTAATTGGTTTGATGACGTGCGCCAGAATCGAATGGCGACCAAGCTATATAAAACAATCACAGCCAAATAAGGTAAGTAGGTTGGTGCTTGCATAGTATTAATATCAAAGTAATGATATGGGTTAAAATGATTGTTAATGATTGCACACTATAACATGAGCTTTCTAAGCAGTTAACGCTAGTCTCATGAAGAGTTTGAAAGAAAAATAAGGTACACCCAATATGCTAGAAAATTTAAGCGGCCGTTTACAGAGCGTCATTAAAACCCTTCGTGGACAAGCCCGACTCACGGAAGATAATATTGCTGATGCCATGCGTGAAGTTCGCATGGCGCTGTTAGAAGCAGATGTTGCATTACCTGTCGTTAAAGAGTTTATTGCCGATGTTAAGGTTCGCGCCCAAGGTCGCGAGGTGCTCGATAGCCTGACCCCAGGCCAAGCAGTGATTCAGGTGGTGCATGATGAATTGACCAAGCTCATGGGGGCTCAAAATGCAGGCTTAAACCTAGCTGCAGTGCCGCCAGCGATTATTCTCATGGCGGGTTTGCAAGGATCCGGTAAAACCACCACCTCTGCTAAGTTAGCTAAATTATTAAAAGAGCAAAAGAAAAAAGTATTACTCGCAAGTGCCGATATTTATCGTCCTGCAGCGATTGAGCAACTCAAAACACTCGCTAACAGCCTAGAGGTTGATTGCTTCGACTCAAATGCAAGTCAAAAACCTCAAGACATAGCGCGCGATGCATTGGTACATGCTAAAAAGTTTTATTACGACGTATTGATATTTGATACCGCAGGTCGCTTAGGTATTGATGAGGCGATGATGGCCGAAATTAAAGACCTGCACACGCTACTCAGCCCAATTGAAACTTTGTTTGTAGTTGATGCCATGCAAGGCCAAGATGCGGTAAACACCGCAAAAGCTTTTGGTGAAACGTTACCTTTGACGGGTGTTGTGCTCACTAAGTTAGATGGGGATTCTCGCGGTGGTGCAGCACTGTCTGTGCGCCATGTCACTGGCAAGCCAATTAAATTTATTGGAGTGAGTGAAAAAGTAGATGGCTTAGAACCCTTCCATCCAGAGCGCATGGCCTCTCGAGTCCTCGGCATGGGTGATGTGCTCTCTCTTATTGAGCAAGCCCAAAAGAATGTTGATTTAGACGAAGCAAAAAAACTTGCCGACAAAGTTAAATCAGGTAAAAACTTCGATTTGGAAGATTTTAAAATGCAAATGGTGCAAATGCGAAATATGGGGGGTATGGGCGCTTTGATGGATAAGCTACCTGCGCAAATGTCTGGCATGGCTGGCAAAATGAATAGTGATGATGCTGACAAAGCCATTCGACGTATCGAAGGTATTATTAACGCCATGACCCCTTTGGAGCGTAAAAAACCAGAGCTAATAAAAGCGACTCGCAAGCGCCGAATTGCCATGGGTGCTGGCCTGCAAGTGCAGGATGTAAATCGTTTGCTCAACCAGTTTGAGGAGACGCAAAAGATGATGAAAATGTTCGCAAAAGGCGGCATGGCTAAGATGATGCGCGCGATGCAAGGAAAATTTCCAGGTTTACGCTAGACTTTGATTGACGGGGAGCAATATTTTATGGATAATTGCGCCCTTTCGTTAGTTAGCTTTCGAGTTAATTAATTGGGTTGTTAGCTCAGCTGGTAGAGCAGCGGACTTTTAATCCGTTTGTCGTGGGTTCGATCCCCGCACAGCCCACCAAGTATTCTGTAATATAATTAAGGAGTTAGAGAGATCTAACTCCTTTTTTATTGCCTGTAATTTCAATACAAACCAACTACACACCATATTGTCGGGATTCCCGACTTTTCAACTAGGGCGTCAAATCTTTTGACACTCAATATTTAGACTGGTGTATGATAATTCTACTGATTCGGTATTAAAAATACTCAATAAGTGTTAAAATACAGGCTGTTATGAAAAAATCGATCAAGATCACTTCTAAGAGAATTTTTGCAGGCAATGCAGTAGCTTCAGTGCGAATTGAAGGTATGCGTGTAAGTACTACGCTCGAAAAAGATCTTGATGCTTATAGCCAAGGCAAAAAAACCATTTCTGAGATCATTCAGAGCACAAAACAAAGATATGTCTCGTTATAGCGTAGAGGATATCTATTGCTATCCTGGCAGTTCTGTTCTTCTTAATAAGTTAAGTTTAAAAGATCAAGATCAACTAGATCAGTATGAAGCTGAGATCACAGCGCTTCGTTTAGTTGAGCTGCAAGAAAAGCCAATCAAAGGTCATTTCGATCTAGATCATCTCAAGAAATTACATTTTCATATTTTCCAGGATGTATATGACTGGGCTGGTGAAATCCGTACGGTGGATATTAGTCGAGGGGCAAGTCGATTTGCTCATGCTCAATACATCGAATCTGCTGCAAAGACGCTTTTCGTAAATCTAAAAAAAGAAAACGAGCTTAAAGGGTTAGGTCTTGATGACTTCTCTCTAAGAGCTGCTCACTATCTTTCTGAAATCAATGTGCTTCATCCGTTTAGGGAGGGTAATGGTCGTGCTCAGCGTGCTTTTATTACACAACTTTGCAAAGAAGCTGGATACGATTTGGATTACTCTGATCTTGAGCAAGATGAGTTGTTTGATGCAATGAAAGAAGCCTTTCAAGGCAATGAACATAAAATCGCTCAAATATTGAGAGAAAGACTGACTTCGGCTTAGTCTTTCTTCGGTTGACCATTCTTCCCAAAAGATCATAAATTAGCTCATCACGAGCAGCTTTCTAGTTTTAATCAGTTTATTTTAGTTGCTCATCTTAATTGGGTAACGATATGCAACACACTGATTTAATCAAAACCTCAAAACACCGCATTGATCGAATTGTTAGAGTCAATGGTATCGATTTCGAAGAGCAATTTCTTGCTGATTTAATAGCTAAGCATATGAGTAATTCATCTAAGGGGATTAGACCTACGATTACTACTGCTTATGAAATTTATAGCAAAGAAAGTCCTGCATCTAATGAAATAAAGTTTCAATTGGATTTGGCGAGATATTACCAATATTTCTTAGAGGTCTTTGGCGATCTGCCATTAGATGAGCTAAGGCATTGGCATATTGTTCAATACCGCGACATTAAACTCGCACAAGGGTTAAAGACATCTACTGTTAGAAAGCAGGTGGGTGGTCTTAATGCCATGCTTAATATGGCATTCAAGCATTTAGATATTGATCGATTGAGTCCATTCAGATCGTTGAGAATACCGAATGAAGGCAATGATAAGAAAAAGCTCATCCCAGTTACATCAGAACTCATTCACAAAGTTAAAAACTCTTTAATAGGTTTTCATGCGCCACATCGATTAGTAGCTCTAGTTCAGTTGAACACAGGGATGAGATTGTCAGAACCTGTATTTGCTAGATTAGAAGACTGTGTTCTAGATCATGAGATTCCGCATTTATGGGTAAGGCCTAATCAGCTCAGTCAAAGAAAAACAAAATCTAGTGTGCGAGCTGTGCCGTTATATGGGGTATCACTTGATGCAGCTAAGATTCTTTACCGTTATGCCAAAGAGAGAAATAGTCAGTGGCTAGTGCCTCATTACGCGAGATATAAAGGTAATAACAGTTGTTCTGCTGCTATTCATAAGACACTGTTGGAGTTTCAGTTTCACAGCCACTTATTTAGACATGCTTTTATTGATAGATTGAAGGCATGTAATGACATACCAATAAGGTTGGCTGAGAGTATTACTGGGCATTACAGTGGAGGTTCTGAATTTAACAGTTATGGCACGATTGGCTACACATTAGAGCAAAAACTTGAGGTAGTAAAACGAGTAGCAATTTAACAGCTTAGGCTTAGCGTAAAAGCTTCCTAGACCAGGTTTAGATCCCCGCACAGCCCACCAATAAAATCAGGGAGTTACGTTAATGTAACTCCCTGATCTCTTCACAATAGGTCAATCCATCCGTTTGTTTTCAGCAAGTTCAAAACGGATTTCTTTTAAAATCAATAGCTTAAATACATTGTACTGGTGTCAATAAACACTACACACTTTTGCTATTTTAAAGTGGTAATGATCGAGCTTGTTTGACCATTACAACTCTTTAATATTCTATTTTTTCTAGTCCAAATTTTCAATGCAGACCTGAAGCGTGGTTTTTTGTTGGGTGAGTGTCAAAAGATTTTACGGTTGATTAGATTGGCTTGAATACCATCCAGTAGATATTGATCAGTGGCAAGACAA
>Ga0214164_1000019_pt1 | contig 128371 bp, 188 predicted proteins | sample TroBogepilimnion_13_FD_153003 | JGI IMG/M metagenome (GOLD analysis project Ga0214164, IMG submission 153003) | Freshwater microbial communities from Trout Bog Lake, WI - Practice 03JUN2009 epilimnion v4 | ecosystem: Environmental > Aquatic > Freshwater > Lake > Epilimnion/Euphotic zone ... | reverse complement strand
TGCGTTGACTGCATTTGTTACCAGTGTCGATGTGTTAAATGATTGAGCATATCCACTCGTAGTTGCAAAACTTGCAGTAGTTGCGTTGACTGCATTTGTCATTAACGTCGCAGTACTAACAACGCCGGTGTTTGTTACAGTTGTTCCACTGATACTGATGCCAGTTCCTGCTGTATGAACGGTAACAGGAGAACTGCCGTCAAATGTAACTCCATTAATTGTAGTTGCAGTTGTTAGTTTGTTGGCAGTTTGAATACTACCGACTATCGTACTAGATACAGATAATCCTGACAGGATGCCCACACTCGTAATGGCCGGCTGACTTGCACCGGTTACTGTTGCTGCTGTTCCTGCACTAGTAGCAGCGCCACTTAATGTTGCTGTAATAACATTGGCAGAAAAATTACCAAATCCATCTCTGGCAACTATTGTGGAAGTGGTGTTATTAGAAGTAGCGTCACTGGAAACCTGGATGAGTCCTGTACCGGTATTCACACTGATATGGTTGATTGCACTTATTCCCAAAAATGCACTAGCACTCGGACTATAATTCCAAACACCCGCACCATATATAACAAACCCACCTGCAAGATAATTTACACTGCCAGTTTGTGTGCCTAGGTTTTGAGTTCCACTAACCGTTATTACAAATTCTGTGCCCGTCGAGTAGGTACTAGTGTTATTTGCCAGATTAGGTGTATTCGTGCTGGCATTCCATCCGCCGGCAAATGTAACTGCACCCTGAAGACTGGTCGGAATCTGACTTGCGGCGAGTCTACCATCAGGACCTAATTGTGCAATACCATTGCTGATACCCACAGAAGTTACAGGCACTCCTGCAGTGGTTTGATAACTGCCATCGCCACTAAAAGTTATGCCTTGAGTTCTAATACCTTTGTAATCCACAGCAGCTACCAACGTGGATGTGGTCGTTCCGGGTTGCACAGCCCAAAAGTCAATCTGACTGCCACGGGCCGTGGGACTGTAATTGTCGGTGGCTACAAAGTCAATACGACTGGTATTTGGAATAGCACCATATCCCGAATTGAATCCGCCGCCGTAGCCGTTACCTACAAGGCTAGCGATGACATCACCATTTTGAACAGCAGATGGCGCCGCCACTGTGCCTCGAGCCGCACGACTCATAAATATGGGCCATATGCCTGCACCATAACTATCAACTACAATAGCAGCATTATGGCCTGGCTGATTAACAGCGTGTATTAATGTGCCCGCAATAGTCAAATCTGCTATGGTTGAAGTTGAATTAACTCCGTCAATGGTCAATATAGCTGTACTGGTTGAAAAGTTTGGCGTTGATATATAGGTCTGGCGATTAACCGTAAACAGGCCAGTATCATTTACATTACCAATAGTGATATCACTAGAAGGAACTGTGGATTCTAGTGTACTACCGGCGACTACGATCTGCCCCAGCACGATGTTTTGTACACCATTAATGTAAAATGAGCCACTATTGACAGCGATTTGGATATTGGCATCAGTTGAATTATCAGCAATATATAAGCCACCTTTGCCAACATATGCATATTGCCAACGCTGGGTGGGACTGCCTAAACTGCTACCTTCATCCAATAATGGAACCACATTAGCCGCATGATAGATGCCCTCATTACTAATTTGCATGCCTACCAATGGCTGATTGTTACCAATTGGAGTGGTATAGAATTGAATAGCTGATCCTTGATTAGAAACAGTTTGATCTTCTAAGGTAACAAAATCAATTCTAGTAGTTCCTAATGAGGTAAATCCACCTGTATTATAGGGATTTCCACCAATGCGCATAAAAGTCTGAGTATTTAAAACTTGTGTAGGAGCAGCAGTACTACCATTATATCTACGACCAACAATTACAGGATAATTATTTTGAGCATCAAAATAAATTCTATTTGGTAAATTAGGCTGACCAGTTATTTCTAACATTCCCCCGGTATTAGTCGGTGGTAAACTCGTACCACTGGCATTGCCAATAATTTCAAAAGCTACATCATTGCTAGTAACAGTGGGAGCAATATAACTAACAGTTCCGTCATCGGCAATTTCTAAAACCGGTTGTCCGCCGGGAGTTTGGACCATAAATGATCCAATTACAGAAATTTCTCCGGTCCCATTACTCTGCAATACAATATTTTCATTGGCATTAATAGTGCTGATTGTTGAACCTTGAATGACTAAATCGCCAATACTAGCGGTAGTTAATGCAACTGTTACAGGTAATCCACCCGGAGTTTCGCCATCACTGCGTCTTAATGCACCTGTATCATTGTCATAGAAAATATGTCCGTATTCACCAACGAATCTCGTCGAATCAATTTGTGCTAGGCCAGCGTTGACCTTTCTAGTATGTCCCATAGGACTTAGTCTCCTATGTCGTTATCTTCGCCTGCGGTAAAAACTATACCTGCATTCTTTTTAATGTCTGCAAGTTCGTCACTACCTTCTGCTTCTTCTCCACCGTATACGCTGTTGACACCTGTGGCTTTCTTTAGGAGTTCTAATTTTTGTTGCAACGGTGGAACAAAAACATTACCATCGGAATGATCAGTTTGATCAGCTTCGGCAGGAGTTAGTTCAGCTTTATTTGGTTGCGTTAGTTCACCAGTTTCCTGTCCACCTTCAGCAGCAGCGATAACATCTGCTAGTTTTCTTAATAATTCTGCGACTTTCATTGCTGTATCCTTATGCTACTGCTACGATGGAAATAAGACCACCTGTACCTGCTGACAACACGCTAACCGTAGCCGTTACTGCCAATGTGATTGTATTATATACATTGCTGAAATCGTAGGTAGTGGTTGTGGTAATTGTCTGAACTTCAATCTTAAAATGTTCTGCTGAGTTTGCAGGAATCATAACGCTGGTAGTTGTAGTAGCGGTTGTTCCAAAGCTAACATATGCAGGCTGCGAGTTAGTTGCAATTCTAATTTTAGTAGCAGGAATATTCTTATTCGGTTGCCCCATTACTGTTCCATATTCAAAGGTAGTAACTGGAACTGTCTGCGGAGTAGACGACATTGTAATTACTGTCGGTGTACCGATCATTTTTGTTAACATTTAATTCTCCTCGGCGGGCCTGTATTGTCCCTGCACGATATTATTTATGTGTTAGTAGATTGAATGCCAAAATGGCATACGTTAAATCTATATTGTTCTGCTTTAAAATTATTAAGATCTTTGTCATCAGTTAACGGATTATCATAGATACAGACAGTTTGCCGCCCTAATAATTACGTGCATTCCATTTATTTTAGATCAGAATACCGTATAATCGATAACGCCCATCAACAATGTTACCGCCATTGCCAACAAGCTGTATTGCAGTAACCGTACTTGTACTCTTATAACGACCACCTCCAACAGTGGCGTAACTGTGTCCATCAGTTGATGCAAATATACCATCAAATTTTACTCGTTTATGACGGGTAGTACTGGCAGGATTATACAACTTAATGGTCATGTCCATTGAATCTGGTGCACCATTGCTGCCTCCTGTCATAAAGATTGAATTACTATTTTCGCCTTGATAAGTTGAATCGTATCCCGATGAACCCCATACAGCACTTGAATGATCGTAGTTGTTACCGCTATCATAAGTTGCGCCACCATCTGTTGACATTTGAATTACCATTCCTTTAGTGGCGTCAATGACTTCAATTTCGTAATTTAGATAGACAGCATTGTTGAAAGCAGTTAGTGCAACATGAGTAGTTGCCGAAGTAACAGCAATGTCTTGAAGAAGTACTCTTCCTCCACTTTGCCTAGTAACATATAGATTAACTGTGCTCGATGTAAGATAACCGACATCATTAGTCAATGAACTGACAGCGGTGGGTATAGACCATTCTACAGCAGATATGCTGTTTTGAAGATTAATAATTGTTTGACTAGTTGCCGTGAGATCAACTGATGCAAGATAAGAAAAATTAGCATTCACTTTATTGAATGCAGTCCTTAATGTATCACCGTCGCCGCTGTTAGGACTTGAACCTGTATTAATGTAAAGAATGGTCATTAATTATTTCCTAAATTAATATGTATATTTAAATCCTATAGCGGCAACGACAACTGCGTAGTTAATGCTCAGGAACCTTTTGGTGCAAATTTCTCTGCGCCGGTGATCCCCATACCACCAATTACAACAAACATAATTGAATTAAAGATGTTCGGGTCAATAGTCTTTCCATAAAACTCGTTGCCGATAAAACCCACAGCCATTAGAATTGTGCAGATCATTACGATTACACGCTTCGAACTTGGCGTACCGTTGCTTTCAGCTAGAATTTGATGGATGTAATTTCCAATTGCACTGAAGTTCATCTTAGTATTCTCCTCTCATGCCCAAGAGGCAAACAACTTAGTTTTAGCAATACGATCAGGTAGACCGATTGTTCCGCCGTTTACTCTCTTAGTAACCGCAGTAATAGTTGCGGTATCTAATCCTTTGTCAGCAATTGCCCAAAGGTGATTGCGTTCAAAGAAGAATAGTGCAGATTCGAATGCCAATTCAGTGGCAACAATCTGCGGATTAGTCATTACGTCTGGTCTTTTGATGTAGTCAGCAAAAGCCTGATAGTTGGAACGACCCGTGAGTTGGACCGCACCTCTACCACAAAACTTAAAGCCATCACCCGAAGCTTCAGGGCCATTTCCCATTCGGTTTGAGTAGACCTTGTTTGCAATCTTCTGCGGGTTACGAGCGTAACCAGCCGTTGACCCAATCGTAGGAAAGTACTTATGGAAAATACCAACCAATCCCTTGTCCGAATAGTTAAGGTTTTCAGTAAATGTATGAAAGTTACCAGTTTCGTGATTGCATTGGCCAAAAAAGTGGGCAGCGCGTGTTGCGCTCAATCCATAGTATTTCATAGCAGCTTTAAATGTTGTTGCATCCCATGTACCATTAACTGTGATTCCGCATTTAGCTTGTAGCGCAGCAAGTGCGTTTGTAGCAGCAAGACCTGTTAGTGCCTTAGCAGGAGCAGAAGGGTTAGGAGACGCTGCAGGAGCAGTTGCAGCAGCAGCTACAACAGGTGCAACAGCAGCAGGCACAGTGTTAAAGTCAGTGACTGCAACCTTAGTCGAATCTTCTCCAGCCGCCTTAGTGACAACAAACTTTTCCTTACGGTTGTGTCCGCTGGCACTGAGTGAAGCGTGTACCCAATTTTGTCCGTCGCTGTAGGCTTCAAGGATAACCTGATCATACTCTAGGTTTTCGATGATCCATTCAGCAACGTCTTTGTTAGCAACGCCTTTGACAATGAAGTCAGCAGCTTCGCCAGTTACGTGTTGAGAGTCAGCAGAGCCGCCAACTGCTTTGTTTACATCTGGAGCACGGTAGCAAGAAAGTATCGAAACAGGCTTTCCATAATGTGCTCGGACTTTTTCTAAAATGCCATTGCATAGATTCTGCATATTTGACAGTGTTCCTGCTGGAGGATTATTTGCCAAGTGCAGTTTCTGAGCAGCATTAGAAACAGTCAATTCTTGTAGTGAAAAATGTGGTGTTACTTGCATTTCATATCTCCTTAGAATGGACCGTGATCTGCTGGTGCAGCAGGTGTATCACTCTTGTCATCATCGTCGTCATCGTCATCGTCATCGCTATCAGCAGGTGCAGCAGCAGGCGCAGCAACAGCAGGAGCAGCAGGTGTATCGACCGCAGTCGGTGCAGCAACAGCAGGTGCAGCTGGCGGAGTTGGGTCGTCATTGACTGCCTGTAGTTTTGCATTCGGGTTAAGCGGTTCAGTCTTCATACCCATCATTGTAGCAAAAGAACCTACAAACGCACCAACGACCATGCTAAATGCAGGACCAAGGATCTTGAAAATTTCTCTGTTATCAATAACTGTATTCGGAGTAAACAAACCTATGAGCATTACCAGCACCGTTGCTACCATGATAGAACCTAGAGCCAAAGCCATGAGCTTTAATACCCAAAGTTGCATCTTAGTCTTTTCGACTTCAATATTATAATCCATTGTCATTACCTCTCTTTTTATTACAGGAGAATAACCGTCATGGTTTTAATATCCCCTTTTGGGTATTTAGTAATAACTATACTTTATTCTTGCTCATGCCCGCTAATCTTAAAATTTCAGAAATAGATTCATCTTCTACAACTTTGATTTCTTCTACAACGGGCTCGGGAGTTTCTACAAGGGTTTGAATAGGAAGGTCTAGGATCAAACTTCTAATGAAGTCCATGCTGCGACGAGGTGCAGCTTCTTGTTGAATAGGTTCTGACCTAGCAGTCTTTAATGCTTCAGCAGACGAAGCGATCTCATTAAGGGTAGTTTTTCCGTACATATGTATATTTATCGGTGCTTACATTTCATGCCGTGCCAACGATTATGATTTCCAATAGATGTTTCTTTTCCGCAATGTTCACATATCATTGATCCTTGAAATCTTCCAGTTGAAGATGCCGACATTTTTCTTTTCGTTTCTTCCGAATGTTTATAACCATAAGTTTTACCAGACCTTGCTATCGAAAGTGCTCGTTTATGTTCTTCACTTTTCGGTTTACGCATGTTTCTTTTATGTTCTTCCGAAAACGGTCCTCTAGGAATTCCTCGACTTGCTTCTGATATTTTTCTTTTGTGATCGTCTGTTAATGATAAATTGCTTCGTAAATGTTCATATACTTTTGATGTTATTTTTATCCTTTCCTGCTTCGGATTTTTAAGAGTTGCCATTGCCCATGCAGCATGGCACATTTTTTGTTTATTAATTCCGGTAGTCATTTTTATTAACAATCTATGGCATATAAAATGTTCTCTGGCGGTAAGTTTTACCAGATTTCCATCATCATTTGTACCACCCAATGAGATTGGTATAATATGATGTTTCTCTACATATCTGTTTTCATTGACACGAGTCAGTGCGTGTGTTATTATAGCATAATACCATGTTGTATATTTGTTAGGTAAATACATTAAATTGATCCTTAACAATATTTATCAAGGAGAAGTGTGATCGATACGTTATTGCTAAACACGGACGGAAGCCCTGTTTCCATGTTGCCATTAAGTGCAATCACATGGCAGGAAGCTATTCGTTACCTAGTTCTAGACAAAGTTAATGTTCTAGAATGGCATAATGACTGGATTGTACGTTCTGCTACCTGGGAAACCCGCGTTCCTTCCATTATTATGCTTAAGGAATTTCAGAAGAAGAAAGCGCATGTTCGATTCTCGAAGATGAACGTTTATCTTCGAGATGAATTCAAATGTCAATATTGCGGTGTTGCAGTAACTAAAAAGACCGCAACACTAGACCACGTGCTGCCAATCAGTCACGGCGGTAAAAGTACATTTGAGAACTCTGCAACAGCGTGTTCGCCTTGTAATGGTCGCAAGGGCAACGACAAGCGTATTAAGCCTGCAAAGGTTCCACATAAGCCTAGTTATTGGGAATTGGTCGAAAAGCGCAAAGCTATGAATATCGACCTAAAATATCCTGAATGGGCTGTTTACTTGGGTTAAGCGGATCACTTACTTCGGTAAGTGATCCTACCCTTGGTTAAATCGTAGGCCGACATTTCTACTTTAACTAGATCGCCCGTTAATATACGGATGCGATTTTGTCTCATTTTTCCGCTAATCATAGCAAGAATAGTGTGTGCTTCATTTAGCTTCACACGAAACAGAGTGTTGGGCAAACATTCTTCCACAACACCTTCTAATTCAATTAATTCTTCTTTCAATTTTGTTCCTTACTAAATAAAATTGTCGATCGCGATCTTGCAGGATCCACCGACTCTAACAGTTGAAAAGGAACTATCAGTCATGTATTTACATTATTACGTTTATGTTTACCTTAGAATGGACACTCATCTCCACTTAGTTAAATATCTCCTTTAATGTTTTCTAATTCGTAGATTGCTGTGTCTGCTATTGCTTTTAGCAATTCTTGAACAGTTTCTGGTGAAATCGATTCATCGAAATCGGCATCAATTTCGATAGTTTCGTCTTCAAAACCATGTTCGTTAATAGTCTTCGTTCTATCACTAGTAACAGTTATTTTGTTTCCCAAGTTACTCTCCTTATGCATTGTATAATCCTATTGTCATAAGTGCTACTGACACTGCATTAACAGCTATCAGAGCCTTATCGTTTGTTCGCCATGCTGCATACGCCCAAAGGCCTGCACCAATTAAGGTACAGGCCATATCAGCTATATGAAAATTAAATGCACGACATACGTTTGCTGATACAAGTAATGTTGTACCTAGCCATTTGATCATGATCATTTAATAATAACCTCAACTTCAAACCCTGCAGACTTAGTAGCAGCAACCTTTGCTGCATTTCGTTCTTTATATTTGTCCCAAGTATATTGAGATTTTACTTCAATAATTTTGTTAAGTTTTGGAAGATATATGTCTGGATAATATCTACAGCTCTTTCCTTCAAACTCATATTTAATATGCGGAACATTTCCTGGTCCTGTTACGATATCATCTTCGTGAACCCCTGAATTTAATAAATCCATTATTACTTGGTCTTCAAATCCCTGATATCTAATAATCTTACCGCTAGGCAATGTAAGTGTTTTTGTTCGATATTCCGATTTTGCATTAGATAACATAGATTTATGAAGGATTTCTTCGTTTTTGGTAGGATTATCGACTCCATATTTTTCCATCCATGTTTTCTTTCTGCGATCTTTAAATTCATCTGTGCTGTTATAACTTTCAGTACCGTATTTTTTCAACATCGTTAGTTTTCGTTTAGTGTTAATAGCTTCCCAACTATCTTTAATTTTATCAACAATCACTTTTGCTTTCGAAGGATTATCAACTCCATAGTTTTCTATCCATGTGTTTTTCTTTTTAGCCAGCACTTCCGGAATTTGACTTACGTTCGTCACACCGTATGTATCAATAAGAATTTGCCTCTTCTTAGCCTTAATACCTGCGCAACTATTCGGGCTTACTGCACATCGCCAACCCGGATTTGATTTATTCTTGATAATACCTTCTTTCCCGCAACCATAAATACACAAATTAGTCATAATATACTCCTTTGTGTATTTATGGTTATGAAGGAATTATGATAGGTTATTATATTTTATCTCCTGCACAGAAACCTCGAAAACGTTCAAATCTAGGAAATCTCAAGCTATATTCGCTATCAGTATCTTGATTCTGAGTAATGCAATCAGCTTTAATTTCAACAACCTGTCCTAAAATTGCATCCTTATCATTCCAAATTTCTGCACGTTGGTCATCATTTAATCCTGACCCAACATTGACACGAATAAATTTTCCTTGGTGAGTTCCTTCGCAAACCAATGCACCTAGCTTCCCTATATTTTTACCAGTCCCTTCTTCAAGAGATACTACTGTTAAATCAACAGTTATTACTGGTTTAATTTTTAACCATGATACACTTCGTTTGCATTCATAAACTGAGTTTGGATCTTTTACAAGGATACCTTCGTATCCTGCTTCAATAGCATCCTTGTTGTATTGCTTAAACTGAAGTTCTCCAACAAGACTGTCGAGATCAACTTCAAGCTGTGTAATAACATCAATGCTGCCGCACTTGTCTAGGATAGGCTTTAGGGTGCGCAGGAAGTTGCTACGACGACGCTGACCCATTGCGCTCTTACCAGCTTGGAACTCGCTGAGTGGAAGAATATCAAATGCCATCAACCGTGCATCTGTTGCCTGCACATCGTCCTTGCGATGCACCTGCTTCATGAGTTCCTGAAAACTATTCGAAACAACCTCGCCGTCGATTACATAGCTACGACCGAAATCTTCGATGTTCTTAAGAACACCCTCAGCAATGTGGCTGAAGTTTTCAAGTACCTTGCCATTGCGAGTGTACATGATTACACTTTTTGCTTCGTAATTGATTACGGTAAGACAGCGAACGCCATCTAGCTTGGGTTCAAGCAGCTTCTTACCTTTGATCTTCTTTTCGTGATTTGCACCATCGTGTGCAAGCATACATTCAAAAACAGGAACTTCAGGAATCTCAGATCCCTTAAGAATCTTATTAACAGTCTTTTCACTGACTCCGCAGCGAAGATCCTTGATAAGGATTCGACGATACCAGTAGTTCCACTCGTCTTGTGTAGCTGCGCTCATTGCAAGCTCAATTGCATCACGAGCTTCGTGACCGGTTAGTTCTCGCATATAAAGGTACGTCGCAAGAGCAGCAAACGCTTCCCAAGGTAGACCCTGTCCATCGGGCCCGCCGTGAATAGGAACTTTCTTAACACCGAATGTGATGTAGTTGTCTAGTGCCATTCGAACACCGTCGAAAAAGCCAGTGTTACCTGCATCTGCTTCTCGCTTGAGAATTGCTTCTTTGGCCAAACGACTATTGTCTGCTTCGAGTTCTTTAATAATGTTGTGCATAAGGTTCCTCAACTGTCTATATCTCTATTATAGCAGGAGTTCCTGGTGATGTCAAATCTTAATAACATTAATAATTGCCGGAGTATCAAGTCCGTTTATTAATTTAACCTGCTCGCGTATTTCCGAGCTTTGTGATAGAGTGAGAGTCGAACGGAGACGATCACCGTTGAGCCAATGTACGTATATTTTTGAATCAACTTCAGGTATCATTATGACACCAGAGCCGGCATCGTAATTACGAGTTTCTTTAGGATTCAATTTAATTGTTTGAGTTGTTAGTATGCGGTATAACATACATTATGAATAGTCAGGAACATCGCCGCCGTAGTGTACGCTCTTGCGCTTCTTACCCTTAAGGTACTTACCGTGTCCGTCTGTGTGGCCTTTACCTTTACTAGAGTGTGCCCGGAGCCCTTGGGCAACACAACTAGATTGGTCACTATTTCCTAGCTTTTTACCGGATCGGCACAGAGTTGGGCTAGCTTTACGTTCAGATATAAATTCTTGGGCTCTCATATCTTTATTTAGTTCAGTTTCAGATATACGTTATTTTACGATCTTTGTAAAACATCTGATTACCTACACGAGCGACTTGTACTTTCTGCCTTGCCCATAAAGGGCGCACAAACGTGGCATGAAAATAAAGAACATTCGCATATTTTTTCGTCAACGCCTCATAGACGCTGGGCTGAGTTAGTAGATTGCTTGCAATTTCCTGACACTTTACCCATCGTTTATCAGTTGCACTAGGCGGCTTCACATTGCTGCAACGCCAAGAGAATTGACAATTTCCCTTGTACCGACCAGAGCTACGCTGATTTATTACTCCGCATACTGTTGAAGAAAATCGTCGATCTCCCGTGCGGTTCAGTGTTGCTACTCCTACTGCTATCTTGCCTTCTTCGGGTTCGCTAGCAGACTCGTAAAATATATTCTTCGCTAAACACTGTATTTCCTTTAAATTTACTTTTGTTATTGCGCTTTGCTCTTGGATTGTGCCCTTGGGCAAAACTATTTTTGCTGCCTGTTGAGCAACTTTCGTTGATTCAACAATGGCTATTTTTTGACCCGCTATATCCGGGGTCTCGGCATGACTTACGCTTTGGAATGCCATTACCGATATTGCTATTAGCGCATATTTTGCACTGCGTATCATAGACATATCGATGTCCTCCTTAGTTTGGTCGTCTGTGTCTTGTTCTCTGTATTGTCATAGTGACCACATCTCAGCTTTTTGAGCAGAGACGCATTAGTAGTTAAGCACTTTGTAAAATCATTTTGGTGTAACGGGCAACAAATTGTCCATTTTGAGACAATTTTTGTTATGTTGTCAGTTAATAATTTCACTCATCCTTGTTTACAACGCCTGTAATGCAATGTACAAAAACAGGTTCGTCTAGTTTTTCTCTTCCTAGTAGCTAATTATATAGCAAATCCACTTGAAAAGCAACCTTAGTCTGAGTTCACAACGACAACCTGTGTTGTAAATACGATTAAATACTGCATAAAAGGAAACCCAAATTGTACAAACTCAATAAAATTCGAGCCCACATCAAATTGCAACAGCTTCAAGAGCTAAAGCTAACCCGATACCTCGAACAGGAAAATAAAAATGTATTTCCTGATTCCGTTCGTGTTAAAGATATTAATCGTGCCCTTAAAAGAGTAACTGAAAATATCAAAATGTGGGAATCAAAACTAGAAGCATTTGAAAACGCTCCTCCTAGAGAACCCACTAGACCTGCGATTAGCGATAATCCAGATCAACCATTAATTGGATAAAATATGAGTATACCGTTAGATGCCGATTGGAATGACATTCCAACTAAACCACGAGAAGCACGAGGAGGAGCATTTGCTCCTGCAGATGTTCCTCTGATTAAAGATGCCCTGTACGCCCTTCTTAAGGATATCCCAGAAGATGATGAGCGTGTATCTAAAATAGCAAACTTGTTGCATAGACTAGGTCGCATTTCTTAAGCCACAATAAAAGGCCCTAGTTTTTACACTAGGGCCTTTTTGTTTACTAATCGCTAAATCAGTTAACGATGTTAGCGTCCTTGGCCTTGCCACGTCCATAAGCCTTAGCAGCAGCGGCAGTTGCACCCGGAGGAGTTGCACCCAACTTAGCTACTACACCATCAACTAGAGCAGCACCTTCTGGAGTCTGACTCAGTGCAGTCAACATGCCACCGATCGAAGTACCACCCTTAGGAGTGAATACATCTGCAAGGTTTCCAATGCCGCCCTGTACATCACCGCTGTTAGCGATAATCTTAAGGTCAGCTGCCTTAATAGCACCAGCCATTTCAACACCCACAGCCTGCGAAGCTTCGATGTTACGAACCTTAATCAAGTAAGCCTGATAACCTTCGTTGTCACCGATTTCCTTGGCCAGCGTCAACTGTGCGTTAACCGGAGCAAGCAGCATCTTAGACTCAGCATCAGCCTTAGCTTCGCCAAGTGCCTTAACACCCTCGGATTCCTTCTTGGTAGCATTCAACTTACCATCTGCAATGTGGGTAGCAGCGTCACGTTCAGCCTGTGCAGCAACAACCTTGACCTGCTGATCCTGCTGTGCCTTAACAACAGCAACATCTCGGGCAATTTCTGCAGCCTTAACTTCGTTGACCTTCTGCACTTCCATCTGACGTTCAGCAGTGGTCTTAGCTTCTGACTGAACTTCCTGGCTGCTCTTTTCCTGAGCAATACCAATAGTCTTGGCCTTTTCAGCTTCTCGGATACCGACCTGCTGTTCAGCTTCAGTTCGGCTAAGTGCAACCTGTCGCTTGGCTTCGATTTCCTTGGTTTCTGCTTCCTGAATGTTGGCAGCAACAGCGATACGCGATTCCTTTTCAATACGCGACTTTTCCTTGGCCATCATGTTCTGAATAACCTGCGAACCGTCGTGGTCTCGAATGTCCATGAACTCGATCATCTTAACAGTGCTTACGCCCCATTCAGTAAGACCGTGGTCAACTTCTTCAGTAAACTGTTGGCCCAGAGAAGAACGATCTTGCATAGTATGTTCCAGCGTGTTGGTAGCAAGGATACGTCGCACTGCACCCTGTAGCACACCTAGCAACTGATCCTGCAACTGTGTAAAGTCTGACACACGACGTGAAGCAATCTGACTGTCTGAGATACGGAAGAACGCACGAACATCAACCTTGAAAGGCAAACGTCCAATATCGTAGGCTTCGTAGTCCTTAAGCGAAATACTAAACACCGACTCAGGAAACTTACTAACAGTAACACCGATTACTGGAATCCAACTTGGAAACTCGTAGTAAGTGTTGCCTGCGGCTTGACTAGAACCAAACGAAATAGTCTTCTTGGCGCTCTGTACAATGTGTACCATGTTGGTCGGAACCACACGGCGCCAGCTGAGTGCAGTGAACATAGCACCGACCACTAGCAACGCTGCAAGAGCAATAGCAGCAATAATAATCATTTAAACACCTCTTGTTAAATTGAACTTAATTTACGTTAGACTTCAGTGAATCGTAAAACTGACGCATATCTGCGGGCAAACGATTTTCATCATACACTTCAAAACGATGAATGATGATAGGCTTCAAAGTAGCCTTGGTTGCAGCATCAGAAGTTTCATACTGCTGCTGAAGTTCACTAAGATCGCGGATCATACCATCATTGTATTGAACGCTTTCCTTGAACACCTTTGCATCCACTGCTGTGTAGCGTGGTGCGAAATACTCGTACATCTTGTAGCTGCCAAAGCTAAGACCGACAACAGCGGCAACGCCGAGGCAAAGGGTAAGTACGACTGCAAAAAAATCTTTCATTTGTCATTATTCCTTTTCATAAACAACCATGGCAGCAAAATTTCGATCCCAAGGCCATGAATGCTTGAGATTATAGTAACTTTCGTCTACATTAGGATAAGGCAATTCTTTTTCGCCTTTATCTTCTTGGATCACTTTTAGATTATGGTGACCAATCCTGTCAATGTCTTGATTGATATAATGACTGAATTCGTCGACTTGATTAATAGCAGACAAGCCATAGGCCATCATCAACACAAAAATTGACACCAATGTAGCAAATACGTATTTCATTGTTTATTCCTTAATCAAAGGAAAGGTCGAAACGATAATACGCGGTTCGATATACGTGGGCGAAATATTGTCCTTACCAGGAACCTTACAAGCAACCCAAGTGCCGTCTGCACTAGCAGGACTATACAGTCCGTTGGGATCAGCTTGATTTGGACTAGTATACTGAGTGGCGTAAGGCAGACCGTAGCCCACTGAATCACAGAGCTTGGTAAGCTGGTTGTTCATGCCTACAAGATAGGTATAGGTTCGCACATTCTTGTCGCGCAGTTCCAGGATGTCCTTCATCATGCGCTTTTCTGCAAAGTTAGTGATAGCTGGCATACCAAGTTCCTTAGTTGCCTGCTTGAGCATAACTTCCTGCTGCTGATACTGTATCTGATCACTGGTACGAAGATCCTGGCCGTCACATCCAGCCAGTGCTACAGTGCAGGCCAATGCAGCTACGAGTGCAATACGCTTCATTGCGTCAACTCCTTAGTTATTTTCAAGGGGGAAAGTGGAAACCGTCACGCGGTCTTCGATGTAGACAGGGCTGACCTTGTCACTATTCGGAACCTTGCAAAGCACCCAAGTGCCTTCTGCGTTAGCAGGACTGTACAGGCCGTTAGGATCAGCCTGCGGAAGAATAGCATATCCGCCCTGATAGTGATCAGCGATCTTCTGTGGGCTAGTATACTGAGTAGCATAAGGAATGCCATAGCCGATGCTGTCGCAACGCTTGTGCAAGTGACCGTTAAGGTCGGTGATATAGGCATAAGTGCGCAGGTTAGCAGTATCGCGCAGTTCCAAGATGTCCTTGTAGACACGCTTTTCTTGGAAGTTTGTGATTGTTGGCATGCCCACAGACTGCACAGCCTGCTTGTTCAACTGTTCCTGATTGTGATTCTGAATGTCGTCGGAACTGGGCGTAACATCACAACCTGCAAGAGCAAAAGTAGCAGCAGTGAGTGCGGTAAGAGCAATAATTTTACGCATGTGTAACTCCTTGTGTGTGTTTGTATGTCGCTATTTTAGTGTAGAATACTGATCAAGTCAAGAGGTATTTTTACCAGCCGTGGCCGCCTCGTCTTGCTTCATCAATTTCTTCCTGCGTAAACTGTCCGCCCATTCGATCTTCCCAGTCTGCTTCAACAGGCTTTTTCTCAAGACGTTCAATAGCAGCAATAAGATTATCGCGGGCCTTATTGACTTCTGCTTCGAGAGTTCGTTGACGAGATTCCATCTTGTAGATGCGATCATCTTCACACCACTGCATCTCACCATCGAGCTGCCAAAAGGATGCCAGCTTGTTTTCAAAAAGCTGCATCGCAGATCTAATTTCATGATTCATGTTATTCTCCGTGATATTGCCAAAGGACACCGTTACATTTAGCATGTACTGCGCCTATGGTCAAGCCTGTTTTATGATCGTGGTGCAAATGAATAGGATGCCTTAAGAAACCCTGTGGAAACAAAGTTAGATCCAACTTCATTTTTTGAACAAAATCTGCGGGTTCCTTTAGCAGGTGTGCGTTACAGTGGCAGCACTTCCACTCTTGCCACTTACAATAGAATTCTCTAACTTCTCGCCGTTGCTTAGGAGTCAGCTCATCATAGTTAACTGGTAGTTTCATTAGCTGAGATGCATGAAAGTCATTAACTTCCAGTCTTCCTCGAGGTAATGATCAAATTCTGTAAAATATTCAGAAAACTTACGAGTATAATCGCGCTTGTAATCATATAGCTTATCGAGGCTCACTTCAACAAACGTGTCCTTGAAATCATTATATCGCAGGTCGCCCGAATCAAACAGGATCTTACCAAAGACCATGTAGCTGCCACTCATGACATCCATGATTAAACCAAAATCTTCGGGCAGTGTGCCATCTTCGAACAGCGAGTATCGATCCTCTTCATCGTAAAGGACGTTGCTCAGCTCGTCGTCGTACTTGTCAATCTTTACACCATAAACGGTGTAGTAGTGAGTTGAAATGCCCAATTTGATTTCTCCATTAGTGTAGTTTAAATTGTATTCAACACAATAACATATAACACCGCGAGTGTCAACTATGAAGATAAATAAGTGTGAGTCACGGAACGCCAATTCCTACTCACTCTAACAGTTATGAAGGAACTATCAGCCATGTCTATTTATTTCACGTACCACCTATATCATGCACCGACTGACAAACATTACTATGGTGTCAGATATGCCGACGGATGTGACCCATCGGATCTATGGACCACCTATTTTTCATCTTCTAAATTAGTACAGAATCTTATCGAAGAATTCGGGAAAGAAACTTTTGTTGCCAGGGTTCGAAAAACATTTACTACCAAAGAAGCAGCCATAGAATGGGAATCAAATTTTTTACAAAAAATCAAAGCGGCTACTAATAATCGATGGTTAAACCGATCAAATGGTGATAAAAAATTTCGAGGTGCCATAATCCACACTGACGAAACTCGCCGTAAAATGAGTAAGTCTAGACTCGGTAAATCGCATAGTGAGGAAACAAAACAGAAAATGTCCGAATCAAGAAGAAAGAGGCCACCAATTAGTGAAGAAACTCGTCAGAAAATGTGTGAAGCCAGTAAAAACCGTGGCCTAGGTAGAACATTAAGTGAAGAAACTCGTCAAAAAATGGGCAATGCTGCAAAAGGTAGAGTCAGGGGACCGATGAGTGAAGAACAAAAACGTAAAATAAGTGAATCGCTACTAAAAACAGGTTACAGACACTCAGAAGAAGTCAAACAAAAGATCAGCAACTCTAAAAAAGGTAAACCAAGAAACTCGGTCACCTAATAAAAACTGAATGGCCGGTCGAGGCCAAAGTTGCATGTTCGTTGTATTCTACCTTGTAGACGCTGCGATAGTCATACTTGTATTCGCCGCCTTCATAAAACACTTTAGCATCGCTAGGCAATTCGTCAAGCAATTCTTTGAGTTCTTTAACCGTCACTTTTTTACTTTCATATCGCCACGTTCCCATGCTGCAAACATAGGCAGGATCCAACTGCACTCAGGACAGTCTTTGACCTGTGTCCATACATAAGGCGTATCTTCATACATACGGAAAGTGATACCTGTAGGCATAGTCAGTTCTTGGTATGCCCGACCATCAGTGTCCGTTAACGGATATGTGTATTGTGCGGGCGTTGCCATTTACTTGACCTCGATCAGTTCGATGCTGTCAGCTCGTTCATAATAGTCCGGAACATATGGCAAGTTGTTCTGATCATTGATTCGTTTCATATAAGCCTCAGCTTCACTGCGTGTGTCAAAATCTGCATGAAAGGGTTTCTGTCCCCATCCACGTTCGGATTCTACGCAATGAACGCGATACTTAACATTAATCTGTGCCATATTTTTCCTCCTATATCTGCATTATAAAATAGGTAATGGTGTATGTCAATCGCTCTTTTAATCATTGACCAAAGAGTGTAAACTTAATAAATAACATATCATTTTAAGGTGAATACTTCTATGACAAAATTAACGCTGAAAGAATGCCAAGCTGCTGTTCAACCAACCCAACGTATTATACCCGAAAATCTCAAACTTTGGCGACGTGTTAAAAATACATTTACAGATAAGTCAAACTTAGGAATGATGCAGATGGTCTATGAACGAATGGGTGGCAGGTTCGACATCGTCGATCGAGAACAGAAAACGGCATTTGACGCACTCGATGATAAAATTAACCTAGGCCCGTTAGCACACAACGCAACTCCGGAAACCGTAGAATGGGTACGAGATTTAAAAAAATCAAATCCTCGTGCATACGATAAGTTAGTTAATTGGGAATAAAAGTGTCTATTAAGAAATCACCTAAACGAAGAATCTTTGAACAAGATGACGCAGACCTAGATCCGAACACTTATTCCGATCAACAATCAACTGCTACACAGCCCGTTGAACCGCAGGGTAATGCTCCTCAGCAACCAGCTAAACCTAAAGCGAGACCAAATACAGCTGACGTATCACCAGTTACTAAAGCACCATTTAATATCGACTATGGTCCCAAGTTAAGAATGTTCCAATACATCGCAGGGAACATGCTCAAGCCGAACACCACTAAAAGAATCCTATGGGGTGGCGACACTGGTATCAGTAAAACCAGTTTTGTTAAAGAAATTACGAATATTCTAGGCCTTCCAGTTGTTATTATGGAAGTTCCCCATACACTAGAAGAACATATCATTGATATTCCATTTGTTGTCGAAACTCCTAATGGTCAAAAAACTTACAGTAGTGAAAAAATCGAATTGGTAGATACTGACGGTGACGGAGTTGACGATCAAGGAAAACAATACGAAGTCGAACTAGCTCGCTCTCACCTTATTTCCGAATTAGATAAATTAACGCATGTTCCAGACAATCAATTTGCTGCTCACATTGCTAGCTTACCTCAGTCTACCCAGGATTATTTTCAAGCTATTGAGAAACACTTTCCCGGTAAGATCGATTTAATTAGATCAAGATATCAAAGGATATTATTCTTAGACGAATTTTCAAGAAAGACATCTAATGCCATTCGAAACAGTTTGCGTGCAATCTTAAACGGTAGATTAGGTAACCAAGAATTACCTCAAGGAACTTACACTACCTATGCAACTAACTTGTATGACAAGGGCATTGATAGAGCAGCTTCTAAACACGCTACCTTTAATTTAATCAAGTATCAGGCGCCTACTGTAAATATTTGGTTAAACAATGTTATTTCTACCCTTAATCGTTCTGGACAACCATTAAAGAAAGACGTACTCGATGCGTTCGTAATTAACCTAAAAGACGAAGTTTTGCAACGACAGCGTGGGGAAGACAGGGGCGCAGATGAAATGCGTGTAAGTCCGCGCAGATGGTCAGACATTATTGCCAAGATCAATGCTATCTACCCCTTTGAAGATGAAAAAACTGTTAGCAATTTAGAAACTGTATTAATGATGCAGCTTGAAAATAAAGAAAAAGACGTCCCAGAAGAGTTAACTGATGTTCGTGATCTTTTAAAGAACATTATCAAAACACTGTCTGCTAAATCCGGAATCAACTACAGCAAAGTTAGACGAGTTGCTAATACTAATTGGCGTGAACTAGTTGTCAATGAAATCATGTTACAAGATAAAATTGGCAAGGATAAGAAATATGTTCCAGTCATCTCAGGTGAGCCAGGTATTGGTAAAACCCAAATTGGTAAAATGTTTGAACAAGAACCATATAATATGAGATTCTTGTCATTAGACTGTCCAGAATTTAGTGCAGACTCTGTTACAGGTTTACCGGTAAGCAAAATGGGACCACACGGTAGAGAAACACAATTTTCAAAGCCAGAACTTTTATCTCGCATATTAGCGGATATGCAGCAAGCTACTAGAGATTACGGTGATCGATTGCAACGTCTAGAAGCACAAGGAGAGCTAGGCGGAAGAACTGCTAGGGAAGTATTCGATGAATGGTGGAACAAGCCGCCTCGCCCGGATGGAACACCTGGTTATCGGTTTGTGCTGTTCTTCGACGAAATCAATCGAGTTAAGACTGTTACAGTGTTTAATGCGTTTCGTCGATTAATTCTAGAAAAAGAATTTAATCATCAATTTCGATTGCCCGATGATATACTGTGTTTAGGTGCAATGAATCCAGAAGACGCAGGCGTTATTCAAATGACACAGCACTTCAAAGATGCTGTTGATGTTATCCATGCCGAACCAGATTGGAATGCAACTATAAACTTCCTAGAAATGCGGGCACAAAACCTCCGCGAGGAGTTTAGTGACGATGCCGTTGATACTTCGATCAATGTTATCAAATCGTTCGGTGATTCAATGGGGTTAGAAGAGCAAGATACTAAAAAGAAAAAGTCCAATGCTCTACAAAAACAATTCCGCATTACTGTTGGAGATGGAGATGCTGAGCTGTACTTCAATCCAAGAGACTATGATAATCTATTTGAAGACTTAGTTGTGCAAATTGACATGACTATGGATCAATTGCGATCTAGACTAGATCAAGGCGAGCATCTTGAACAGACTGAGATCGTCGAAGAAATCACCGATATTGCACTAGACATGTTTAGGCAGCATCTCGATTGGTATCAATATACCAAGAGCATGGAAGCCAGTGAGAATTTCTGGCAATTACTAGCAAAAATCATTCGTGATCAAGTCAGCTTTAAATTTGTCGAAAACATTGCTCAACCAGTTGGCGGATTCGGTGAAATCATTAACAAATACATCAAGGAACTATCTAGCAATTCAAGTGCCAAGCCGCTTGCTAGAAATGAAGATTTCTACGATTACATGTCAAACACTACTAGAGCAGAGTTCGATGAAGATTTCTACGCATTTGTTAACAACCAAGTCAAACCCTTCCTCGACGAAGGCGGTCGACGAATCGATTATCCCGAATGCAAAGACTTCTTTTTTAGTAATAACGTCGGATCGTTTGAATGGATAATCCAAACTATGCACGATGCCATCGAACAAGCCAGACTTGAAAGAGATAACTATCTCCCAATGAGCCGAACTATAAGTATTATACTCGATAGGGCTATGGAAGCGTTTGCCAACGAATGGGATTCAGATAACGCCGAAATAAATCTTGATAAAATAGCCAAAGAAATGTCTAATCAATATATCAAGTTGATGGACATACTTTCGTAATTGGAACTGATCGATGAGAATTAAAGAACTTTTAGAAGCATTCGTTAGAACTCGATCAGAAAAGGGAGAAGTCCCTTTTAAGTCATCTGCAATGAATGATCCACATATCCAAAGTGTTGTCGCTGATCTGTCTAGAAGGACCAAAGTCCCTGCACAGATAATCATAAAAAGTATGGAAAAATATTCTCAAGAATTTGCAGCTTTACAGAAAACTAGTCCTAAATTATATGATACTCTTGTAAAAAATATCGCAGAAAATGCAGCATTTAACCATATACAAGAATCTGCAAAGATGGGTTCACTAGATTTAAGTGATGTCGAATTTGAAGATATCGATTTCAAAATGTTAATCAAGGAAATAGAAAGAGAGCATCCCCAAGCCATGCTATTATTGAGAGAACCCGGTTCTCTCAAGCGATACAGTGGGACGAAAACTCTGTTAGTTTCATCAAATGATCCTAATCCCGGACACGAATATGGTGAGATTCCTACGGCTGCTGCTACACCCAATGCAACATTTATATTCAATCGTAATTTTATGCAGCAACTTCTGTACTACGCAAAAGTCGTAGATCTAAAACCAAAAGGTGAAAAATACGAGGCCAACGGTGGACCATTTCCTAATGGTTATGCATACATCGAATTCTTAATCCTGCATGAACTTATGCATTTCATTGAAGGTGACTTCAGTACCAGTCGTAGATTTGACAAATACGATCACATGGCACATAATTGGGCACAAGATTTTAGAATTAATTATTCGCTGGTTAAATCAGGATATGAACAATTACCTATGGGATTATTCAGCGACGATCTCAATTTTGATAGACCAGAAACTCCGTCTTATGATAAACTTATTAAAACCGTCAGCGAAGAGCTTAGAAAAATTAATGATACACAATTACTTGATTGGTTAGAACAAGTAACACAAGCAGATGTACATAATGATCCTATAATCGACGATGACGATAATGACTGGAACGACCAAAATGATGATCAAAACGATCAAAACGATGATCAAAACGATCAAAATGATGATCAAAACGACGGAAACGGCGAAGAGATTGCAGTAGGAGATCGAGTTGTGAACAGTGCCGGCAAAGAAGGAATTGTTACTAAAATTAACAACGACGGCTCGGTAGAGGTGCAGATCGATGCTCCAACAGCAGCGCCGCATCCTGCAATTAACCGTGCGCCGCCAGTAGTTAATAAGCAAATTCCACCTACAGACAACGACCTTGATAATTCCGATTTAGACGACTTAGAGGACGACAATGACCAATACTGAAACTTGGAACAAAGGTACCTTTCGTAAAAAGCAAGATGCTAACCAGCAAGGCGATCAAGGACAAAAAAATCAACCACAGCCGGGGCAGGGACAACCACAGCCAGGTAAGCCGGGGCAGGGACAACCACAGCCAGGTAAGCCGGGGCAGGGACAACCACAGCCAGGTAAGCCGGGGAACGAAAAATCTGATAGCAGAGATAAAGACCGCGATACTGTAACTAGAACAAAAAAAGATATTGACGACATTCTTAGCAAGAGAAAGGGTCAAGGATCCGATCGAGAGGGCGGGGTAGATAACGGTGACGGAGAGATAAACACTTCTAGCACTAAAGATACACCAGATATGGGACTCAGAGATATCGGTAAAATTCCTAAACCTACCTACAGTTGGGAATCTATCCTGGAACAATTTGCAGAAACTGAAAAGAACTTTGACCCATCATGGTCTAAGATCAATAAAAGAGCAGGCGCCAGTGTTGCAGCAGCAGCCGAACTAGGCGCTGGCGCATTAAAACCTGGTGAAAAAGCCACAGAAAACGCAGTTAAATTAGCATTCATCCTAGATAGCTCAGGAAGCATGATCAGCAAAATTAAAACTACTATGTCCAATGTGAAGAATCTTTTGGAATCACTAAATGATGGAGTTGCTGGTATTGTAAGTGTTGTGCTAACAGGCGGGGAGCCTAGATATTTTGCTCTAGATCTCGATAATAATAGATTTTGGCCAACTACTAATTTCGAAGGTGCAGAAAAACCAGTACCATCTACTGGCACATATCCGCTATCTCAATTCTTTAGCATCGGCAGTAACGGGTATAATGAACTGCCCGACGAAGTTACGTCTGCTGCTACTTCGGTATTGAGTAAAGAGTACAATGTCATCCTAGTTACAGACAGTGATGTTGCAGGTCATAACTTAGATAATCTAAAACGTCTTGCTAAGAATGCAAGTTCAGGTAGCGGAAGATTTTTTACGCTATTAGCAGACAAAAGATCATACGAATATGTGATCAAACAGTTAGGTGTTAAATATGATTGGATATCACATTTCCCCGATGAATCGAAAACTCAATGGTGAATTTAAGGATTTAAAATGAAACTTAAAAACTTGCTTACCGAAAGCACAAACGAACCTACCTTTAACAAATATTTCACAGTCAAGGGCGGCCACGCAGATTTTTCAGATCCCTTAGGCGTAGTTGTTGTAGGAAATCTGCTTAATAATTCAAAAGAAAGAGAGTGGGAAAAACTCGAAAGTCTTCCTGTTAACATTTTAAAAGTTTCAGGACAATTTGCATTAGATGGCACTGGCATTACTAATTTTAAAAATTTTCCACTCATGGTCGAAGGCCTCACAATATTCGAAGCCCAAAAATTAACATCATTAAAAGGATTAGAACACTGTAAAATTCGAGAATCGTTAGTAGTTGACGGTAGCAAGATAACTGACCTCGAAGGATGTCCTGTCGGAGCAAAGGACTATATTTTTGAAAATAATCAATCACTAATGAGCACTCGTGGTTTTTCAAATGACGGTGGATTCACTGTACTTAATCTAGATAATTGTCCCAATCTTGAAGATATTTCAAATCTGTTAGAACCTACTCCGAATCCCGGAAAAGTCATGCTAGAATACAGTAGCAATCTGCCATTAGTAAAGTTGGCTTTAATTAATGGACTCGACGGATATCATAAATTTAAGGTAAGATTCACAGGTTCTAATAGAGGTATCGAAAAGATCTTTCATGAATTTCGTGGTAAGGGACTAGGTAACACCATCAAGCTCACCCAGAAGCTCAGAGATCAGCACGTCGGCGGTAAAAACTTTAAATTTTCGTAATTTTGAACCCAATCTCACGAGCCATTTGAGATTTAATGCTATCAATAAATGGAGTGAGATCACCCTTTTCAAGCGACTCAATATCGCCGCCGGTGCCTAGATAATTACTAAGATATTTTGTAGTCTTGGCAGCAATTTCTTGAGGATCGAGAGAAACAATTTCAGCGGCTCTATTCAATACTTCGCGATCTGCTCCTGCTCTTCTTGCGTCAATTCTCATTGTTCTAGCAATTAATGGAACAATTCTCGAAACTCTAGTAGCTACAGCAGTTACTCGTTTATCGAGATTGATCTTTTCTCTATCGTCTGGGTGTAACTCTTCGCCTGGTCGGCGTGCCATAATCTTCGAACGCTCAACGCTTGCACCGCTTGGAGCAATTTCTTTTCCATGTTGACCCATGCGCATTTCTGGTGGAACATCAAAGCTTTCTGGATCTTCGCGTCCTTCTACTCTCCAAATCTGCACAACATTATCGGGTTCTTCTTTTCTATGTCTACCATTTGCGTCAGTGACCACTTCACCTGATTTATTCAGGTAAGGGTCACCAGTTGGTGTACCGAAAATATCAAATCTAATAAAGTTTAAAATGTTACCCGGGTTTCGCATGTCAAATGATCCGATTTTACCCATACGGTCATTTGAAACAGTCTGCACTTGAATTTTAGGTGCTTCTGCTTTTTGCTGTTTGAGCTGGGCACCAGAGGGACCGATCTTCGAGCGACTTCCCATGCGATGCTTTTCAATCGGACCTTGAAGTTTGTCCTGTCGGGTAACTCCTCGCTGATCGCTGCCAGGACGAGGTTCAAAAGGCTTACCAGTTGTATCGATAGGACTTGGTTGATATGCATTCTTTACATAAAAGATCTGGAAGGGAAGATCATTAGTTTCTGCAGGCTTTCCACCGTGTCCGCTGCGTGGAGTTGGAGGAGTACCTTTGGCAAAATCCCAATTCCATTTAGTCATCATAAAATTTTTATTAGGAACTACTGCTGCCCATCCTTTTGTACATTGTACAATTAGTAAGTTATCTGGATGTTGCTTAAAATCTGCTGAATAATTCTTTTGGCTCATCGGATGTGCTTCAATATTTGCGCTATCGCTGATCTTATGTTGCTTGTGCAATTCTTTGATCAACATTTGAGCTGCAAAATCATTACCGAACTGACGCATCAATGTGCTGCTTTCTGCTAACAGTTCGCATTCCATTAATTCGTCTAAAAAGTTCTTGATTCTAGCAATATCATTAACATCTGAGTTCATAAAGGTAGTTCCTAATTCTATATCTTATTTATTATCTTTATCCATCTTCATTAATATTGACTCCGAACAAATATGCAGCCATCCTTTTTTCAGTGGTTTCTTTATCCTTCTGTCCGCAATCGAAACAAATCTGTTCACCATTTGGACCATAAGGCCTGCACTCTTCAACTACACCACAGAGTTCGCACATCTGTGCCGGTTCGGTCATAATAATTCCAGGTCCGCTCATTCTTTAATTCCGATCGCTGCTAGCATTTCTTCAGCTAGAGGAAATGACTCGGCAACTTCGAGCACTCTATCAAAAGTATCATAGAGTGCAATAGTGTCGTCCACTGACCGTACCTTCGGAGCAGAATATCCTGGTACAGTATATGAGAAGGAAAAAGACTGAAACGGCATCTTGTTATATTCGTTCATAAAACCTCCTATTGAACAGCAAGGATAATAATTGCCCACAATGCTTTACAAGCAACATGAATTGCTTGGTCAACATTGTAGCTAATTTTACCCACGGATTTACAGTAATCAGTAATGCCGTGAACGATTGTTTCAGCAATGGCCAATATAAATGAGCCTGTGATTAAGAACACAGTGCCACCATGAATAATACTGTGGGCTATTAGACTATGCAGCCACACGCCGTTGGCGCCTAGCGGACTGTTGGGATTTTTCGATTGAGAAAGATATTCACCTTGTAGGGGATAGTCAGCAAGTGCGTGACCAAAAAGCAGTAAGAAAAACAGTTCCATAGGAGCTCCTGATTTAAAGATAGTTTATTATATTATTAATCAACTACTGTGTCAAGGCCATACTAACGCAAACATAGTACGATCTCGTTCATTCTTAAAAAATAATGTATAACGATGAACCATCCGATCAGGTGCTCGGTCTTTCCACCACCAATCGGCGACGTTGTGTTCGTGTAGCCATTTTCCTAGGGCGAATATATCTCTCTCAGGACCATCTGCAGGATAAGGGTGCCATTTGATTTCGTCTTCAGTAGGGCCTATGTTTTCAAAAGTTGCCGGGTCAAGTTGTCCTGGATACTTCTGCCGATCGTTGACAAATTCTATTATGGTTTTGTCGTAGATTCTCATGACCACCTCAATATAAACATAATCTTAACTTTTGGATCTCTGATGTGAAACACTCGACCTGTGAACGCCCATCCATCAACTCCGCTATGTTCGGTTAACCAAGCCATCATTTCTTCGAGTTCTCGCTTAGAATATCCCTGCGGAAATATGTTGCCAGAGTTATTGATCGTTAGGGATTTCGACATCGAACTTGTTAATGCTTCAAGGATCTCACGATCGATTTCTTCTTTTATAGATGATACCAGGGCCTTGACTATTTCATCTTCTATATCTCTCATGACCACCTCAGAATAAACATAGTGCGGTGCTGATCTGATTTGAACTCTAAATGCTGTACCACAGTGTTGTTATCTAGTCCCTCCATGAACAACGGGCATAGACCTTCTTCAAGCATTACAGTAAGCAAATCGTCATTGCCGCGAGCATTCAGAAAATTATTCCACCATTGGTGTGTGCCATTTGCACCATTAAGGGATAATCTGTAAGCCATGCTTGGTCTTTAGAGCGGACAATACTTTTGATATAATAGAATTGTCGAGATTGATCTCCGGTGATGACAAGACTTCATTAACCTCATTTAGATCAAATACTGAATTTGATTTAGTGGCCAATTGTTCTGCTTCTGCCTCAGTAATGGTAGCCAATCTTTCGAAAGTCTCTACCTGGAATTTTGTCCATTTGCCTTTAGGAATTCCTAAAGGAGTTCCCTTATACCCGACAAATCGATCCATTGAAATTTCTACCACAGTTAACCCGGCGTAGGCAGAATGAGGAATGGCAAAGAAATAGAATCGATCTTGTTCTTTGCTATAACAAATCACTCGAAGCAGCCCAATCTTGTTTTTAACGTCACGAATTGCACAACTGTTTGTCCAGTGCTGCTTTGCTATGTTATTATTTCGAAATTGACTTACTGCTTTTTTAGCATCACCATTGTCGCAGAAGTCTCTACCTACTTCAGCTAACCGTTTATAGGCACCGTTAGATGATTGAGCTAACGCATTCTCAAAAAGAGTTTCGATTTGAAGATCGCCATGTTCGACTAATTCTCTATAAAGAGCAATTTCTTTTTTAGACTTGTTAGGCCATCGATAAGGTGCAAGAAAATCAAAAAACTTATAATCTTCAGCAGTAACCATTCCAGTACTCATATTAATCCTTTTAATTTTTAATAATTTAAGACCATTTTAACGAAAATAGTGTGACGTCTTTGTCTAGACTCATATATAGTTCACGTTTAAGAGTACCAGCTCTAAGAGTCCAATAACCCTGTAAATTCTGTTCACACCAATCATGTACTTCCGTCGCTTGACTATGATGTATCCAAGCATACCAACCAGATAGACGTTCTTGAACCCACTGGTTCGTGTCTGCAATGATTCCTAGATCATCAGTCCAACCTGATGGGTTTCCTCGGTCGTATCTAATTTCAATTTTCATTTTACCAACATCCAATGGAACATAAGGTGCATAGAATGCACCTGCATCTGCTGTAGTTCTACCCTTGTATTGAGTGATAATTATATCGTCAGAACGGGACGTCATCGTCATCCAATTCATATTTCTCAGGTTCATAGGCTTTGATCTGCTCATAGGGAATCATTGTGTATTCAGGATCGGCGATCTGTTCTTGAATCCAAGCAATGGCTTCATTGTAGTAACTATCCGAAAATCTAGACCAATGCCCGTCTGCATGTTCTTTAGGGCCTGCGATTCCTGCCCATACTAGGAAACCAGGAAATGTTCCCTTAGTGTATTCAACATATACGGTGTTATCCTTGAATGTGCCTGCCCATGCACCATTGATCACTGAAAAATGAATAGTGCCATCTTCGTCCATGCCGTCATGATAACACCAGAGAGAAACTTTGCCTGTGTTGTCTGCTATTGCTAGTTGCATTATTCACACCTCATCATAAACATTATAGCTTCACCTCGAGTGCGAAACCAAAAATCAAAGTCCCATCTTTGTGGACCGCTGAAATAAACCCATTCACTATCAGTATTCACAGGACATCTTATCTCAATAGCTCCGGAACTTTCTAACCATTCCTGTCCAGGATAATTTGCCAAGAATCGAGCCCGCACTACCCACTTGTCACTGCGGCGTACTAACCTGTAACGGTTGCGTCGTTGTCGCATCTGTGCAATAGGAATCTTAGGCGGAACAAGTGGTGGCTTAATACCCGGTCCATTCCAAATTGTCGTTGGCATAACTCTCCTAACTTTACTTAATGGTGGAAGCATCGATTTCAGTTACCCATGTCGGTTGCCATCGTGTCTTCTTTACTTCTTCCGCACCAAGAATAACAAACAATAAACTCTTGAGTTCAGCTTCGTCAATCTCACAGGGTGTAGTGATGTCACGCCTCTTGTACCAATAGAATGTGCCATCCTCGCGACGAGCAAGAATTCGATCACTGCCCGCAACATATTCGTGGTAGGGTCTACCCTTGTGAAAAGTCCACCGATCGGTGTTGCTATTATAGCACCAATGGTCATGTGTAAAATTACGTTGGTATCCGGATTTAAACTCCGGAAGAATGCCATCGGTAACATAACTTAGAACGGTAGGGTTGTTAGCCACGAATACAGTTAACTCTTTGTTACGAATGCCACGGCCGATGCGTTGTATAGCGTTAGAGACGGTCATCGACGCAGCTTTTCTGTATCTCGAATAAACCAGCGAGCCCATAGAAGAAGCAGAAGCAGATCAATTATTCCCGTCCAGGAATGCTTTTCAATAGAATAGCCGAAATTAAAACTACTCACGACTAGACAAAACATATCAATTATGACCATGGTCCACGCAAACATTAGTTGATTTCGATTCATATTAACTCCACTTCATTGCAAACCAAGTTGCATCTTCTGCTAGTTCAAAATAGACTCCGTGTCCGCCTAGGCCAAAATGACCTTTGCCAGAGTTGCTGCTATTGAGCCAATCGAACATCGGCTCAGTGATCTCACCTATTTCAATATAGGTATAATCTATGTCCATGTGCAATGAGCCGATGTTGATCACGAGTACTTCAACCCCAGTAATACCCAAGCCTTGTCAGCATCTCGCTGATTATAGAACTTCCATGTAGTACGGCCGTTGGGTCCGTTGCGATCAAAGTCTGCTTTTATTAGTGCAGATATTTCGGCATATCGTGACTGTAGCTGGTCTTCACTCATGATAAAATAATTGGCAGCAATCTTATAGCTGGTAACTTTGTGATTCTGAAAACGAGCACCCCTGCCACTCTGGTGACGATGCACACTTTTAATCATAGTAAAGTTCTTTGATGCGCGTATAATTGAATCAGTTTCCGACATTTTTAGTGCTTTCAAGTGAGCTTGGTGTTGTCTTATGTATCCGGCGGGCGCATACCATGGATAGGTTGAACCATCACCATAGTACCTACCGGTCATTTTAAATCGTCGTCGAATATTCGACTACGCATCCACTTTGAATGTTCTTGCTGCCTAGCATAAATGGCCATCCAACGATGAAATAACCATCGCCACATTAGATCAAACAATAATGCACCACAGGCAAACCCTGCTACAAACTGGAACGTCATTTCAACACCCACCTTACAAAAATACAAAATGGGTTATACCGTTCATTTAATTCGATAAAACGCAAAATCATAGATAGATCCTTTAAATTTACAAGGAAAGTATAGCGCAGGAGTTACCTAGTTGTCAACCTAGGACCAGCGTAGAAGAAACAGAGTAGCGTCCTTGGGATCTTTGAACGCGAAAAACATGTAATCGGCGCCGCCGATGCCATTTAATTCCCAGCCACCGTTCCATTTGTCGTAGATTACTCGATGTACATCACTCCGCCATTTGCCAACACACCGTTCTTTGCACCAGTCAACTATTGTATCATATTCATCCCAACGATATCTTCGTTCATCAGGAATAGCGATGTGTGCATATCCGTGATAGATACTTTTGATTTTTGTGGACATGTAGCTGAAGTCAGGATCATACTTGCGATGATACTGTTCCCAAGTTTCGCAGCCGTATTCGGCCAGGAACCTTTTTTCTCGCTTGCCCCTCCATCGGGATTCAAGAGCTTCTAAAAAATTCATTAGGCCCACTTTAATACAAACATAGTACGATCAGCTGCACTGCGGAAATAGATAACGTCATCAGGATGCAAATAGTATCGGCCAGAGATCACAGGCTGCTTCTGTGTTCCCAATGTCTGCACTAACATGACCTTAACCTCACGGTTGCTATATCCTTCAAATGTAAGAGTGTAAGGCAACTCGCCGCTAAACACGGTATGGTTATCTTCTCCTGCGGTGAATTTCTTAGACATTATTATCTTCTCAAAGTTTACATTCATGGTAGTGGCAAGAAAACTGTCCATCATATGCTTTTTAATAATTTCTTCTAAATCATCGTGCATTAATCACCTGGCCATTTCATCCAAAACATAGTGAGAAACTTTTGTTGGTCATCTTCAACTTCAAAGGCAATTTGACAGTAACGAACATCGTCAAAGTTGAACCACCAGCGATACCCTTCGGGGCCAAGGTTTTCTCGACACCATTCCTCGATTGCTGTTTTTTCATGCTGCTTTCTAGTAACTGTTTTAATCATGACCACTTCAATAAAAACATAGTGAAATCTACTTCTTTGTCAAATCTTAGCATTAGTTCGTTGGCAACAGTACAAGTATGGAAACAATGTACGCCTGTAATTCTTTTGAACTCACTTTCAAATTGAGAAAAAGACACAACCGTCGGAATCTGCTTTTTAATTTTGTTAACTGCCGTTTGACAACGGTGTTCTGAAACAATGATCATACCCATCTCAATAAAAACATGGTAAATGCCTGCTCAGATTCAAAGGTAACCGCGATGTCTCTGACAGAATGGCTCAGCTTAGTATCGGGATAATAATCATTCCAAATTTTTGCCCATGTAGTGAAGCCAGATCTATTATCCCAAGCGATGTCATAGGCTTTCACATACCAATCAGGTTCTTCACCTTCACGAAAAGTTACTCGGTATGTCATGACCATTTCAGTAGAACCAACGTCATTAACTGTTCATCGTCGACTTTGAGATACCACTCGTCCTCTTCAACAAGAATGCTCCATCCTTGACCGTGGAGTCCATCAGAGGCAGAGTCAACTAAAGGACCAACATACTGTTCAAAGAATTCAACAATTTCTGTTTCTGCGCTTTTCATAATACGATGATCAGTGATACAGATCCGCGTCACGCCCACCTCAATAAAAACAATGTCATTTGCTTGTCTGTGTCAAATGCAAAATGATTGTAGCTAGTACGATATCCACAGTTGTTATCCCTGCACCATACCAGAACCGGGTCAAGATGTTCGTCACGCAATCCCGTAGGTGTAAACACCTCAGGATTGTGCTCATAATGCAAACTACATTCTAAAGTTCGTTTTTTACCTTCTAATTTTCGCCACTTTAATCGCATAGGTCCCTCTGGACTAATAAAAGTACGCACATCTATCCACTGAACAGGTGTTGCTGGAGTAAAAAATACATCAACATTAGCAGTTGCATCATCTACACTGCAAACGACATTATAATCAAACAACGATGTTTGCGTTGCTTGGTCAAGTGCTTGTTTGATTCCGCTCATTATCTGCTCTACTTCAGTCATAGTTACTCCGTAATGAGATCATATTAACATAAAAATGTGTTAATGTCAACTCCAGCGGAGTAGAAATAAGATAAGATCAGGTTCTCGAGCAATTGTCCACCGCACCATGCCCACTGTACCATACAATCTCCTACATAGTTTTCTAACCATGTTTCGAGATCTGTCACTGCTTTAGTCCAATCACCGTAGTGAGAAGAGAATGGCCATGGATTTTTTGTTTGATATGGAAAGCGATTACTTTGCAGATTCATCTTCGATCTGACATATTGCATCGCGACGAGCGCAACACATTTGTTTAACTGTGCTAAGAGATATTCCTAGCACTGCAAGAATCCAACCTAGGGCAACTAAATGAAGAATAGTCATGTTGTACTCCAACCTAATATAGGAGTATTTAACTATTTTTTAATCTTGCCCTAGGTTAGATTATTAGAATGGCGTGTTGAGAGAGTCAACGAAAGCTACGGTGGCGTGTCGACCATTCAATGCGTCCAATCGAGACCGTTGCATGGCAGCATCTTCACTTCGGCGCAATGCTTCGAGGACCTTTTCTTTTTCCTTGAGATCGCGTGCGTGTAGCTCTTTATAGCGACGGTAAGTGAACATTCCCAAAGCTACTGTGGCCAGAACCACAGGAGCAACCCAATAATGCCCTGCATACAATGTCCAAGCTAGTCCAAAGATTAAGCCAATGAATGCAGATACCACACTGATAAGTTTTGCTGCATCGATAGATACTTCCTTGGCAGCCTGTCTAACTAGTCGATAATTAATCATTATTTCGTGCCTCCTTAAAAGTCATTTCATCAACGAGAACAAGATCAGAATCAGTTTCGATCCAAGCCCTTGCACCACAAGTGAGCTGCTGCCCACTGTACACTAACCGTGATGGTCCGTTGATAATAACCTCACGAGCATACCTTGTTTGTCCACGGTCTTTGACTGTATAGACTGGACGATTCTTTCCATCTTTTGCGTTCATAGCAATGTGCTGTCGATTGACATGAATAATCTTTACCATTATTGTCCTCTCATGAGTATTTTAACGCAAATAGGACAGCGTCCTTCTCTAGCTCAAATATAAAATACCGGCTTCGCCCATACCATCTGCCTTTCATCTGTGTTGCCATCCAATCACAGTCTGGAATAAAAAATTCTTTAACTGTGATTTTATAAATGCAATTGACATACCGCTTCTCAACGGTAGCGTTATCATTTTGATCCATGGGACTAAAAGGCATTAGAACACAGGCTCAGGAACACACAAATCAGAAAAGCGCAGGCGAGCCATCAATAAATCCTTTTCGGTAGCTGCCCGTAATTACCGTTAAGGTGCAACTTTCTCCACAGCGCCTCGTAGTCAACAGTCATGTTAATTTCCGCAGATAGCTTGGATTTCAACTACACTACGAGTGGATGTAGCATATGCAGCGCGGCATTGTCCTCGAACATGATCTTCCCAAGCTGCGAGCGCAAACGCTCCGCCGAAGGTCACAGAAAGGATAACAGTGATCGAAATGATAGCAATCTTACTCATAATGTAAAGACCCCGCTGTAACTTTATGCGTGTTCACACATAAATCTAGGTTGAAACCACACCACGGATGTGATGTGTATGCCTGCATTATATATACGCACTTATTCCGTGTCAAGTGCATATGTTTACCATTAACGCTAAAGACCCCGCTGTAACTTGTTGTGTGTATGAGCAAGCGTGTGCAAATTAATGCTTGACCTATGATGTGCGCTATCATATACTGCAGGAACTTAGACAACGCTGGGCCAGAACGCCGTGTGCAAAGACCCCGCTGTGCGTAAGTACGAGCATACAGTGTGCTCGCGCATATATCAAATATGTGTACACATACATACAAAGGACATGAACAATGAATCGTTATAGGGCAATCGTTCGTCTTACTGAAACCCAGCGCGCAACTATTATGGTTAACGCTGACTACGACAGCGAAGTTAGGTCGCTGGTCGAGCATATGTATGGGCCGGGCTCACTGGTCAGCTTTTTTAGGATGTAGAATGAAACGAGGAATTATTCAAAGTCGCGGTCTAGGTGATATTATTATTGCATTGCCGATCGCAAAACATTACCACGACCTAGGTGACGAAATCTACTGGCCCATCTGTGAGGAATTTCACAGTTCGTTTGTAGATAACGTTCCTTGGGTCAACTGGATTCCGCTTACCACAGATCCACAGGGCCTATTCTTCCTGGATGGTCCGCGAGCAGCATTGGCCAAAGAAGGAATTCCAGAAGAGGATCAACTTTACCTCTACCAATATCTGAGCTCAATGCCAGAACTAACCGATCCAGAACTGTTCGCAGTGTTGAAGTTCGACCAATATAAGTATTGGGTCAGCCAAGTTCCATTTACCAAAAAGTGGACACTCGCCGATTGTATCACCAGAAATGAAAACCGTGAATCCGAGCTGCAAAGCAAACTGCAACTTTCCAAACCATATGCCGTTGTCCATCTTACCGGCAGTTCCGGGCGCGTAGACCTAGATCTCAGTTGGATACCTGTGGGGACACAGATTGTGGACATCGACCAACATTTGGGTTGGAGCATTTTTGATTGGATTCCAATTTTGGAAGGGGCAGAGATCTTTGTGGGGCTTGATTCGGTTTTTGCCAATATGGTTGACAGTTTGGCAATCCCCATCAATGAGAAGTATTGGATTCGCCGCTCACCGTGGGACGTTACCCCAGTGCTGGGCCAGGTTTGGACTATGGTAGAAACCGATCTTCCTACCGGGGATCCGCAGAGAGTCGAACCTGCGAAGATGGCCGTTGAAAAGGCCAAGGCGTTGGCAGCTCAGGCCGCCAAGGCCTCCAGCAACGTGATGATGACTGCACCGTTCCAAGCAAGTGGTGCTATCCCAAAAGATTTTATGTATGCCCTTAAAAAATAATAGATTTTAATTTTCTATTATTTTTTCATTTTTTACCTTTATTCCAAGGAATTTGGCCTTTTTTTGCCAAACTCAATTTAAGTCGCGTTTCTTCAGTAATGTTTCTTCTTGCTTCACTCATTTTAGCACGAGACTCTTTACTGAAAACGCGACCTTTTTGAGCGTCACTTAGTTTTCGGCGAGTCTCTTCGCTATGCACTCGATTTTTGTTCGACTCACTGATTTTACGACGAGTTTCTTCACTAGGCGGAGCCTGCCGTTTTCGGGCATCTCGTATTTTTTGACGAGTCTCTTCGCTAACGATTTTTCCTTTATTTGCTTTACTAGACGCTCGACGTTGTTTATCACTAGACAATCCTGTCCCTCTGAAATTTTTATCACCGTTTGATCGGTTTAACCATCGGTCATTATTAGCAGCGTTAATTTTTCGCAGAAACCGGGTTTCCCATTCTATGGCTGCATCTTTAGTAGGAAAAGTTTTTCGAACTTGTGCTACGAATGAATCTCTACCGTGTTCTTCGATAAGTTTACGCACTTCTTTAGAAGATGAGAAATAAATTGTCCATAGATCAGAAGGGTGACATCCTTTTGCATACCTGACTCCATAATAATTTTTGTCAGTTAGCTTGTGATATAGATGGTAAGTGTAATAAATAGACATGGCTGAAACTCCTAATCAGTTTTAGAGTGGTTGGGAATTCCCGTTCCGCGAACCATACTTATTTATCAAAATACCTCTTGACAGTATGTTGAAACTCTTTTATACCGTTAATCAACAACCGCTGCACAGGAGATTCGATTGACTTTCAAACTTCTTACTCAGCCTAATGGCAACCCGAAAACCGCAAAAAGTCTCGAAAAGAATTATTCCACCTACATTCTGCATCTCTCGCCCAGCGATGTAGCCGGCGTAGGCAATATGTGTCCGAAGGCCACTGCTGGATGCAAGGCCGCTTGCCTCAATACTGCCGGTCAAGGTGGTATGTTCAAACCCGGAATGACCACCAATCATGTGCAGGAAGCTCGCAAGCGCAAGACTCGCTTCTTCGTGGAAGATCGGGCGGGCTTTGTTGCTCAACTCAAGGAAGACATTGCCAAGGCCATCAAGCAGGCTGCAAAGAAGGACATGGTGCCGGTGTTTCGGTTGAACGGCACTTCGGACATTGCCTGGGAGAAGTATGGCATCATCCAAGAGTTTCCGACGGTGCAGTTCTACGACTATACCAAGATCCTGGGTCGCAAGACCGCCGCATTGCCAAACTATCACTTGACATTCTCGCAGGCAGACGGCAATCTTGCTGACGTTGTCGAAGCTGTCAAGCAGGGTTACAATGTCGCAACGGTGTTCCGTAAGGTTTTGCCCACAACGCACCTGGGCTTGCCTGTGGTCGACGGCGACGAGGACGATTTTCGCTTCCTTAATCACACGCAATGCGTGATCGGTTTGAAGGCCAAGGGTCATGCTCGCAAGGACACCTCGGGTTTTGTTATTGACTAGGAGAAATGAAAATGAACGTCAAGGAACTCATCAACTATCTCAAGGGCTTTGATCCCGAAACCGAAATCGTCCTGCAGAAGGACTCCGAGGGCAATGGCTATTCGCCCTTGGCTGGTGCCGATGAAGGATATTACGTTCCGGATTCCACGTGGAGTGGCGATTTCTACGATCTGCATTTCAGCGCCGACGACTGTTGCATGGACGACGACGAGTTTGAGGAAATGCAGAGTCGTCCAACGTCGATTGTGCTGTATCCGGTGAACTAATTTGTTGACATTGCCTAATCTTGTGCTAGTATAGGCGCACAACAAAGGAGCAGAAAATGAACGATCTGGAATTGATTGCCGCCAAGCACTGCATGATTGATATGGAGGGCGCTCGCGGCGTGTATCTTCACGACTTTTTCGAAACGTCAAACAACGAATATGCCAAGGCTTTTCGTCGCCACGTTGAAGAAACTTCCGATACTATGCGGTCTGCTGTTGAATGGATCCGCGAGGGCAAAGCCGAGATGGCTGCCGGCTATCTCGAAGGATTCATTGTTCCTGTAACTTTTGAAGTGGAGCCGGCCGTCAACTTGCTCCTTAAGTTGAACTACCAAGGCGACAAGCGGAATTACGATGACGCAGTGGCCGATCTAGAGGCACTTAAGGATGTTGCCGCCGAGATGGGACTCAAGATTTCTTTTGAACCCGCTTGACTTCATCTGAAATTGTGCTATAACTAGCAGCGCAACAAAGGAGCAGCCAAACAGTGAACAACTACATCAAAGCACTTTGGGAAGAAAGCACCTTCACTGTTTGGCCGCGAGACGGTGACTATTCATCAGTGTCTGCCAGTGCGATCGAGAAGTTCGCCAAATGCGTCATTGATGATTGCGTTGCCCAATGCGAGCGGGCCAAGGACGATGCTGAATATTCATTTACTCCGGCGCGAGCTCGAGTGTTCCGCATTGGTGCAGACGCAGTCAGCAAGCGGATAAAGATATTTTTTGGAATCAGTTGACATTGCCTAAGGCATAAGCTATAATAGGCAAACAATGCGAGCGTGGCGGAATAGGTAATTTTAACTTAACTTTATGCCTACCAGAATAAATACGTGGCAGGAGAAGTGTCATGTATTGCGATTATGGATGTGGTAAAGAAGCTAAGTTTCAATTAAAGAATGGAAAAAATTGTTGTTCTAAACGGCCTTCGGGTTGTTCAGTTCTCAAGAAAATCAATTCGGATTCTACTAAACTAGTCTACGAAACTGGGAAAAGAAAATCCGGTAGTGACGCTTATAGAGATCTGCCAGATGATTCAAAAAAGAAAATGGCATGGAACAAAGATGTTTTTCCAAAAACGGTGTTTGAATACAACGGAACCGGGAATCATAAACAATTCCTTATTCAAGAACGCGGACATCAGTGTGAAGAGTGCAATCTAACCGAGTGGAATCATCAACCTATTCCGTTAGAACTCGAACATACTGACGGAGATAACAGGAATAATATCAAATCGAACCTGAAACTGTTGTGTTGTAACTGTCACGCCTTAACGCCAACTTGGCGGGGTAGGAACATTAACACAGGAAAGGTAAAAATCGATGACGAAAAACTCTTGACAGCGTTGACAGAATCAGCTAATATTCGTCAAGCATTACAGAAAGTAGGACTTACGCCAAAAGGCGGAAACTATGTAAGAGCGAAAAAATTAAGGGCGCGTGGCGAAACTGGTCATACGCAGGAGACTTAAAATCTCCCGGGGTTCCCCCGTGTCGGTTCGAGTCCGACCGCGCCCACCAATTTTAATCGCACCATTCTTTGGAGTATTTGGTATGGACGAACTGACCGATACCTACAACGAAATTTTCAGTGCCATTCAACAAGACGATGTTCGTCTTGCACTGGAAACTCTTCAAGCGTTCGCTGCATCTGTTCTCATGGACAGTGAGATTGCCGACACGGTAATGAGTGCGAAAATTTCTGCAGAATAATCGTTGACATACTTTGCAGAGTCAGCTATAACACAACTTCACAGCAAAGGAGCACACATGGCCAAGCGAGAAATGAAGACCAATATCATCGAGTTCGATCAGGAGGCAATTGCCCTCCGAGCTGCTGAAGTTGAGCGCGAAACTGACGAACAAATTGTTGAACGACTGCGTGGCCGTTTTGAGGTTCTCACGCAGATGACTGCGGCCGTTAAGAGCGGCGCTGTTCGTGCAATGATCGTGTCTGGACCTCCAGGTGTAGGCAAGTCATTCGGCGTCGAAGAAGAGCTCAATAAGCAGGGCCTGTTTGACAACATTGCAGGTTGGAAGCCCAAGTTCGAGATCGTCAAGGGCAGCCTTAGTGCCCTCGGACTTTACGCCAAACTGCATGAGTTCTCTGAGGCAGGTAATGTCGTAGTGTTCGATGATGCTGACAATATCTTTTATGATATGCAATGTCTGAACTTGCTCAAAGCTGCACTCGATAGCGGCAAAAAGCGATGGATTTCGTGGAATACTGATTCGCGCCTTCTGCGAGGAGAAGGGATTCCAAATCGGTTTGAGTTCAAAGGTGCGGTAATCTTTATTACGAACATCAAGTTTGCTCATGTTCGCAGCAAGACTCTCAAAGAACACCTGAACGCACTTGAATCACGATGCCATTATATCGACCTCGAAATGGACACTACTCGAGAGAAAATGCTTCGTATCAAACAGATCGTCAACGACGGTATGCTCAGTGACTACAAGTTCGACGATGTAGTGAAAGATGAGTTGATCCAATTTGTAGACGACCACAAAACTACCATGCGAGAATTATCGCTGCGAATTGTGTTGAAATTGGCCGATTTGCGAAAGAGCTTTCCACTCAATTGGCAAGCAATGGCAAAAACTACGCTTCTACGTCGGGCGGCATAACACACCGATGTCGTGACATAAGGTGAGGTGCATATAATTTTTCACAATGAGGGCAAGCCTTTTTAGTTTTAGGCTTGCCCTTTTGTGCTTTGCTAGTGTTTGCTGCAATGAGGGCTTTGATTTCGGGTGAATGAGTTTTTCCAAAGAAGTGATTGTTTTCGCCCGCATAAGACCTTCGTTTAGAAATTGCAGCCATATGCAGATCATACCTTTCAGGAGACATAGGGATTCCTTTATTCGAAGGTGCAATCCCTAGACCTTTACCTTTTCTAGCTTCACTTATCTTTGCCTTAATTTCCGGAGATCGGGTTATACCTTTTTTCAAAGAAGGTAATCCTTTATTCCATGAAATTTTACCGGCGGTGCTGAAAATCTCGTGTCCCGAATCTTTATCTTGATATTTTTTGTTAATGCACTGGGGATCTTCAATATATTGTTTAATCAGTGACTGTTCTACCCAATACACTTCATCTAAATCGGTGCTCTCAAATACCACTTTGACAACAAACGATTCATTTCCAAATTCCTTGATTATTCGTTTAACATCGCGCGATGAAGTGAAATAACATTTCCACAGGTCATCTACAGGCAATCGATTATGCCTAACATTAGCAGTCCGAGATCCATAATAATACTGTCCAGTAACAGTGTTTTCAATCAAATAAGCATATCCAGGTATCATATTATTATTTATACAAACCCAGCGCAAACCTCAAATATTCAGTTGACAGACTCTGTGCAGGTGCTAGTGTGTCTGCACAGAGTTTTTCAAGGAGACTGTGATGCGTAATCAATTTGAGATGCCGTTGTTCTTCAAAATCTGGTTTGCCTTTGTGGTATTTCTGGTCTTGGCTATTTTCAGTGCCGCCGGTTACACCATCCTTCATCCTGAAATGATCGGTGCTTTCTTTGGACATATTGTCCACGGATTTAACACCTCTCGTTGATCTTTTGTAAGGAGGTTTGATCATGTATGTTACCGAAACCCGCCGCTTGGCTCGTCGTCATATCAAACACACTGGCAAAGGCAATCACATCTTCAATGATCTACTAGCTGATGGTCGCCGCAGTCTCAAGGTCTGGGGCTGGGATTTGCCGCAATACGAATCCTTTCAGCTGATGCTCAAGGGTGCAGGTATCAAAAGTCAAATTGTGGAACTGAAAAGTGTCGACCGGCGGCAGTGGGGAGGCTCGCTGCGGCGTAGGTATCGCATTCACGTCTACGAAGATTTTCCAAACGCATGGATGGACAACGGTTAAAATAGTCGTTGACAGCCCAATAATGCCGCGCTATACAACGAGCGCAACACAAAGGAGCGAAGCAAATGACTTTCATTACCAAGTTGAATGCAGGCACGGTCGTCGATCGTGCTGGTTTGAACAAGCTCAAGACCGAGGAAATGGCCACCACGCTGGCCGAACTTTACAAGGATCCTGCGGTCACTGTGCTGATCGTGGACAATGTCCAGCAGTTCTTCAGTGTCAAGAACCTGATGGCGGCACTGGACGACAACTCACCGGCCTTGCCCATGCTGCTGGAGCAGAAAGGTATCACACTCACCGAGGAAGATATCGACACTGTTCGCCAGTTCTCGGAAGTCAAGCAACACATTCTCGACACCCTGGAAGCCAATAAGCCGCCGGTGCCGCCGTATCCGTTCGCTGATGTGCCCGATGGCTGGACTGTGGCCACCCATGTGACCTTCGGCAAGAACTTCATCCGTCGCACCCGGGGTGATGCAGATCATCGCGCAACGCCGAACACGGTCCGACGCCTGTGGAACTTCGCTGCGGCGCGGTGGGCTGCTGGCCGCAAGGTCAGCGATGTGATGGACTACCAAAGCTACAACGGCTACACCAAGTGTGCTGAGGTCAATGCCGACCATGTTCAGATCGGCTGCCAGCGGTTCGAGCGGTATGAACTGGAACAGCTGGCCGTCCACATGGAATGGGATTTTCCTGAAGTTCCAGTAGCGGACTAATAATATCTTGACACTAGCGTCGAAGGGCGCTAGTGTCATTTTATAGAACAACAAAGCAAGGAATTGAACATGAGCAAGAAAGCATTCGAATACACCGCAGAGCAGCTTCATTTGAAGCACTGTGAACTCCGCATTGCAGGAGTAAAATCACAGGTTGTGCTTGGTCGGGTATATCCTGAAAACGGAGATGCAGAACTTGTTCGTCTCCAAGCAGCTCGCGAGGACATCTTGTCGCGCATGAGCGCCGAAGACCATGCGGCACTGATCAAGCACGAGACTGCGCCGCTGTCGCCCAAGGAAAAGGCTGCTGCCGACAAGGCCGCGCTGGAAGCAATGGAATCCAACAAAGATAGCCAGTCTATCTAAGGAGAATACACAATGAAGAGGGCAGTTCTTGCAACCCAACGCCTTGAGTCACAGTTTGAAATTGACTGTATGAAGATCAAGCACAAGCTCATGAACGAGCTGTTTGGCATTCAACACAATGTCGAAATCGATGAGCTCAAAGGCGGCGGATGGGTTGCCACTGTGTGGATCGACAACCAGCTGGTGACCAGTGGCAAGTATGCCGATATTATGCTCGACGGAATCATTTCCGGCAAGTTGGCTGACACGCTCGACGAGTATGATCGCCAGGTCACCGAGCTCGAAAATGCCAATCGTGCCGATGCAGCACTGAATTCGGCTGCTGGCCAAGCTGCGGCCGACATGGTCAACAAGTTCTTCAAACTGTAATAGGAGCAGAAATGGGCTATTATACCAAGTTCGATCTTGAAATCTCCGGCACCGGTGAACGCTGGGTAACTGGCGTAGATGCCAAGGGCGAAAAGATCAAAGTCAATATCGGCATCGATAAAGACGAAGTCACTCGCGAACTCGTAGACCTTTCGGGCTACGACAGCCTCTTCGACGATGATACCCACAAGTGGTATGAATACGACGAAAATATGCTGGAAATCAGCCGCAGGTATCCGGACTTGCTGTTCATCTTGTCGGGCGAAGGCGAGGAAAGCGGTGACCTGTGGCGCAATTACTACAAGAACGGCAAGTGTCAGCGCGAACTGGCCAAGATCGAATACGGTAAGTTTGATCCTGCGCTGTTGAAATAATCATTGACTTAACTGTCTATGATGCTATTGTCACAGCACAAACAAAGGAGCAAGTAAATGGATTTCATCAAACAAGACGACTTCTTCGCGGCCAACATGACTCATCTTCAGGGCTATGTGTTCGCAACCTATGACGAGATCAAGGCGATCCTGGGCGAGCCCAATGACGGGCCCGATTCTGACATCGATGGCAAGGTGACCTGCGAATGGATCATCGAATTCGAAGACGGCACTGTTGCCACCATCTATGACTGGAAGACTTACTCGGGCACTCCGCGGCGCGGCTATGAATGGCACGTCGGCGGTGAAAGCGCAAAGGCAGTTCGTTTGGTTGAAGAAATGCTGGCGCACCGATCACTACCTCGTCGACAAGTTCGAAGATGAAATTGAGATTTTCAACGATTAACCAGTTGACAAGGTGTGTTGCTGTTGCTATTAAGTAGCAGCAACACAAACACAGGAGCAGGTAAATGGCTAAGGCCACTGATGAACTCGTTGAACAGATCAAGAATGAGATGCTGCGGGTTCTCGAGGATTTTCGTTTGCAGACCGAATATTGGGCAAAGAAAGGCGACACCGAAATGGTGGCAATGCTCGATGACGATATCGCTTACAATGCCGGCAATCTTGCTGACTTCCTCGACGATCGCGACGTTGATATCCTTAGCGATCGTATCTATCGGCAGGATACTGCTCCGCGCGAAGAGTTCTACAAGGTCCTGAATTGGATTGAAGAGGCAGAATAAATCATTGACAAGGTCATGTGCTGTTGCTATACATAGCACAACAAACAAAGGAGTCGCGCAATGACCAAGAAGTTCCAGACTGTTGAAGAGTTCGAAGAGGCGTTTGACGACTGTCGGCTCGATATGGAATACTCCGAATACATCATGGAAAACTGCCATGGTGAACGAATCATCGGCAACGGCGATGCACTGATCGCTGCCATGGAAGAAGGATACCTCTACGAGGATTTCCGCGATACAATGGTCATTGAAAACTGGCGTGTTGCTTAAATAAGTTAATGGACCCTTAGCTCAGTAGGTTAGAGCATCGCACTTTTAATGCGGTTGTCCTGGGTTCGAGTCCCAGAGGGTCCACCAAACTGTTTAGAAGAGGATGAAGCCCAATGATTATCAAGTTCACACTCTCAGGGACGATTGAAGTCCCTGAGGGCAGCCGGTTAGACGATGTCAGTCCTCGTATGATTCTGCTGCCAAATGGCGACCATGTCAAGCTATTTCCTGTTCTTGAATTGAATGACGATCGAGATTTGACATGGGCCGAATCTACCGCTATGGGATTGGACATCGAAGACACCGAAGCAAGTTTGGCGGTCAACCAGTAAAATAGTTCTTGACATTGCCTTGTGCTGTTGCTAATACAGTGACAGCACAACACAAACAAGGAGAACGAACATGAATGTCCTCGCAGAGCGTGAAATCGAAACCAACACTACCTATTCCTTTGCTGCTGCCAAGCACGCCGCGCTTGACGCCGCGGATCGCTGCCGCTAGGCCAAGGAAATGCACGAAGATTTCTTCAACGATCCCGACCACATCCTTCGTGTCGAGAGCACCAAGGCCATCGTCAAGGACTTCTTCAACGGCGCCAAGCTCTACGTAAATGAGCGCGGTATCAATCGCAAGCCCTTCACTGTGGTCAAGGTCGAGCGCCCGCTGTTTCCTAACCAGCTGACTGCTCAGGAAAAGGAAGACCGTCTCTATGGTCCGCTCAAGGCCGCGGGCGTTGAGATCGTGTTCGCCAAGGGCAGCAATAGCTATCTCTTCCGCATCCGTTAAAAATTGTTGACAAGGTCGTGTGCTGTTGTTAATACAGTCGCAGCACAATAAGGAGCAGACGAGATGCACACTTACCGCAACACTCCAGAAAACGCACGGTCCATTGGTTGGGCTCTGCTTCCTGAATCGGTGTTCGGCAACCCTACTTCCAGGTATATTCTGCACGATCACAGCAAAGGTGAGTTCCACTATACCAACGATCCGGGAGATCTTGTTGAACAGCCGGCCAAGGAAGGCTATCGCTGGGTGCAGAACATCATGAGTGGTAAGTGGATCGAAGAAGCCATCGACACTCCGTTTCATTGTTCGGTCGGGTCCGAGTCTTACTGGTCGAATTGAGGAGAATATACAATGATTGAAGGTCTTTGCACTTGTCCGGTCTGCAACGGTACTCTTCGAGTTCCTTGTGAAAACGACATCACTCGCGACTACGGAATCAAGTATGGCTGGTATGGGTATGATAAGGAAACCGATACTGTTCCTTGCAAGAACTGCGGTGGACAGACTCAGTTTCCGGGATATCCTACCGGTCAGGTGCGGCCACGCCGAGACAACGGTGAGCCTTGTGTTCACGAATACGAAGGCTATCAGAAAGGCAATTGCTATTGGGGCTACACCTGCAAGCACTGCGGGGACCATTACACCATCGACAGCGGCGATTAATCAGGTTGACACTAGGGACGCAGGTTGCTAGTGTCAACACACAAACAAAGGAGTAAGGTAAATGGCAACACGCTCGAGTATTGGACGCAAAAATGGGGATGGTAGCATTACGGCCCTATATTGTCACTGGGATGGTTACATCAGCTACAATGGCTATATCTTGCAGAATTATTACAATCACGCTCAAAAGCTGGACACTCTGCTGTCGCTGGGCGATGTCAGCTGCCTCCGTCCAGAGATCGGCGAGCAGCACCCGTTCGGCAATCCATTCAAGTATGGTACCGATGAATGGATTGCTCATCGGGACAAGTATGACGGCTGGTGTCTGTTCTACGGGCGTGATCGAGGCGAAAAGAACTGTGAAGCCAAGACCTACAAGGATGCAGTCGAATGGCTCTCTGAGCTCGGACAGGAATACAATTACCTCAGCATCGACGGTGTTTGGTATGTCAACGATCATGAGGAAACTGACGAGGCCGGCTTGCCCGTCTTTACGCTGCTCGAGACTGCAATCGAGCTTGACAACGCCCAGCGGGCCGCGTAAAACACAGCAACAAAGGAGGCACACAATGGAAGTCCAAAAACTCGATACGCCTGGCCAGAGCAAGATGCTAGACTATCATGTCAATGTCTACAAGGACGGCGAGTTCGTTGAGTGCCTCCGCTATCAAGGATGGTCGGGCACCGCCATGCACGAAGAAGTCCGAGATCTGCGTCACTATACATACAAACCTGCAGACGGCTATACGTTGGAGTGGTAAGATGAGCAAGGACGACAAACCAATATGGCCAATTCGAGTCATAGGATTTGTCGTCCTTTTTATCGTTGCACAAATCTTCAATGAGATTTTTCGTTGGGTGATGCGGAAATACCGTTGACATTCTTCACTAAGGTTAGGTAGATCGATTCTTAAGCTCGGTCGTCTTTGCTTTGCTGATATTTTGACAATGTTCGACGCTCCTTATTTTTCCCTTATGAGCTTCGCTTATTTTTTGGCGCTGCTCGAAGCTCATCGATTTTCCTTTATTTGGTGACTGTTGTCCGTTTCGTGATTCCGAAACTTTTCGATTATGTTCAGCACTATGTGGCATTCCTTTTCGAGATTGGTTTGCTCGAATTCGTTTTTGTCGAGATAGTTCGCGATTTTCATCGGACATCGGACGCGCTGCTTTGGTAGCTTTTATTTTAGCGATAGTTTCCGGACTGCGAGGAATACCTTTGCGAGACGAAGTAGCTTCGATCCTAGCTTTCTCAGCTAATCGGCTTCTACTTTCAACCCGTTCATGATTTGGCCCATTATACATTAGAACACCTTTTGCAGCCCTCCACATCAGTCCTTTGTATTCAGAGGTAACCATATATGGTAGCAATAAATGGCATAGTCGATGTTCACGATAGGTAAGACGCACTAGATTTTCTTTCTTGTTAGTGCCGCCTATACATTTAGGAATAATATGGTGTGATTCAGTATAACCCTCAATTGAACGAGAACGCGCTCTTTCGATAATCGAATTATACCATTTAGAATATTTGTTGTGTAAATACATCGCTGATAGTTCCTCTTAAACTGTTAGAGCAAACGGATATTTGCGGTATCGCGGTTTGCACTTTTATTTATCATTACCGCTTGACATACTAGCTAGATCTTGCTATAACACATCCATAGACAGCAATAAGGAGAAGTTTATGTCCACTTTTACCTATGCAGGAGTGTCATGCTTAGAAGGAAAAATGCGGGTTCGATGGGCAAACAGTGCTGAACGAGTAGCAGTCCTTATCAAGTGTGGTCATAATAAAATTGACATGATCCAATTGCGGAATGCAATGTCCAAGGATGACACCCTGCGGTATCTGTTCCGCATTGACTTCGACAACGGCAATGCCGAAGTTCGAGCAACAATGGAGGCAGAAGCTCGCAAGCGCAAACTCGCAGACCTTGTGGATATCAAGCCCAAGAAGCTGCGTGGCGGCGTGGTAAAACCCAATTCGATTCTCGCACAGGCGGCGGACGCCAGAGATGCTGCTGCGAAAATGATGGTTCAAGAACTGGCAGAAGCAGGGGTGGTCTTTGCTGAAGCTTGATGGCGAATTGCCAACTCGAAAGAAGGAGAAAAAAATGAATACTATTTCTACTGTTGTCGGTGTTGCCGTGCTTGGCATCCTCGCTATTTTCGTTATCGGCCTCCTGTTTGCGCTGCCCGTGATGTGGCTGTGGAACGGCTGCCTTGTTGACGCAGTATCGGGGCTTCATCAGATCGGTTGGGGCCAGGCGTGGGGGCTGTCGGTGCTAACCGGTATGCTTTTCAAATCCAATGTTACTACTAAGTCTTAATTCTTTATTTCGCCTCTTTGTTTCTAGCATTTTGGCGATCGACTCCGGAGTCTGTTTGTAGGTGCCATTACTCTTTCGAGTAGCGACTCGTTTAGCATTAGACTCCGGAGAATTAGAATTAGAGGTTCCATTTTTATTTTTTGTTTGGCGCATTTTTTCCGCAGATTTTTCTGTAAATTGGTAACCATTGCGTTTTCTAGTTTCTGTTCTCAACGCAATAGATTCCGGAGTAACTGTCGACCACGTTCCGTTTTTTCTTCTGGTTTCCATTGTTCTAACTACCAATTCTTGGTCACGGATGAAACCAGAAGTTCCTTCGCCGCCGTCGGTCCTATTCCGGAGTATTCCAGTGTTGATATCTTTTCGTCCATACCAACGAATATATCTTCGCTCTAATGCACACGCGCCGATATCAGTTAGGTTTTTTTCAAGAAACACGATACGGGATTTATCAGAAGGAACAGGGACGTTATGTTTTTCATAAACCCTGCGACCTTTACCTTTGCCGATGTAATATGGTGTGAGATCTTTTGTTCGAAGGTATGCGTAGACGTAATAAATATTCATTGCTGATGCTCCTTGTAAGCGTTAGGGCCAATGGATCTTGCAGGATCGCGATTGGCACTTTTATTTATCTTTATCCGTTGACCTTGTCATCTAATGCTGCTATAACGACAAACTCACAACGTCCAGAAAGGGTAACAATGTTTGGATGCGAAGAAGAAATCAATCAAGCAGGTCGTAGGCTCGACTCTGCCCGTGATGCGCTCGATCTTGCCGTAGGTGAATGGGCACGAGCCTATTGGGACACCGTGGTCCTTGAGTTGGAGCGGCAATGGAGACAAATGGTCTTCAGGATCGATAACAAAGCCTAAAAAACCACTTGACGCTGTCTACTTTTCTGCTAAAACAGAGAGGTAGACAGCAACAGAAGGACTACACAATGATCATCAAGAGTGCTGCTGAGAATTTGCCTGTTCTCAGCAATGTCGGCGAAACTGGTGAGTTCCGCATTCGCAATAGCGCAAAGGCATTTTCGATTCTTTCCAGCGGCTTGTATGCCAACAAGATCAAGGCGATCATCCGCGAGTATTCCTGCAATGCTTGGGATTCGCACATCATGGCTGGCCGCGCTGATTGCCCGTTCGATGTGCATCTTCCGAACACCTTGGAGCCTTGGTTCGCTGTTCGCGACTACGGCATCGGTTTGAGCCATGAAGGCGTGGTGCAGATTTACACCACCTACTTCGAGTCGACCAAGTCTGAGTCGAACGACGTTATCGGCGGCCTCGGTCTTGGTTCCAAGGCTGCGTTTTCCTATACCGATAACTTCACTGTTACCGCAGTCAAGGACGGCCGGCGCGGCGTATATACTGCGTTCATCAACGAACACGGTGTTCCGTCGATCGCACTGATGATGGAAGAAGAGACTACTGATCCGAACGGTGTTGAAGTCCGTTTTGGTGTCAATGACAGCTACGACTTCCGCAAGTTCCACCAAGAAGCTCGCGAAGTGTTCAAGTATTTCGCTACCAAGCCCAACGTGATCGGCGTTGACGGGTTTGAGCCCGAGACTGTCAACTATGCTCGCAAGGACATCATGCCCGGCGTGCATGAGCTCGGTCGCAGCCACTACAGCACCGCAGTGATGGGTAACATTGGTTATCCGTTGCAGGTGCCCAACGCGGTGGCTAACCTCGGTGATCTTGCACAAGTGCTCGAGTGCGGCCTCGAGCTGCACTTTGACATCGGTGAGCTTGACATCCAGGCATCACGCGAAGGTCTCAGCTACATTCCGGAGACCATTGCTGCAATCAAGGCCAAGCTGCAGGCTGTTGCCGATCACCTTGAATCGTATATTGCCGAAGAATTGAAGCAGTATACCAACGAATGGGATTTTGCTCTCCAGCTTGAGAAGTTCGGCGCCAGCAAGCTGACGCAGGCTGCTGCCACGCAATATCTCAACAACAATCCAAACGATTTGATTTCCAATGGCTACTACGGTCGCCCGCACGTCAATCGTTTGCGGATCAATGCTGCTGATCTTGTCAAATGGAACATCAGCTTCTCGGCCTTCAGGTCCGCTAGCTACAGTGATGTCGTCAAGACCATCCGCGTTGATACCGAATACGATCATGTCAGCAAAGGTTCGGTCAGTTTTTGGCAGATTCCTGTGGCCAGCCACTTCAATCTTGTGATCAACGACGGTCAGAGCAATCCGCTGATTCGTGCCAAGCGGCACTTCAAGGCGCTCTATGGTGAGCATATTGTTTGGCTTGCTCAGCCCATTGACAAGAAGGTGCCCATGAACACCGCAGCCTTGATCAAGGCGCTGCACAATCCGCCCAAGCAGATCATGGTCAGCGCGCTCACGCCGTCGGAGAAGGCCGTGCGTGGTCCTGCTGCGGCTCCTGTGCTGTCCAATGCGTTCGTCCTGCAGAAGCGCAACGCCGGCAGCTATGCCTATCGGTCGCGTGATGCAGACTTGGTCTGGCGCGAAGACAAGCCCATTGCCAGCTTTGACAAGACTGCGACTCATTACTATGTGCCCATCAAGGCACTGACCGCCGAGCTTGAAGGCCAGATCGAAGTCAGTGAGTTGGTTCGCAAGGCAGTTTCGGCAGGCCTGTTCGCCGAGGGTATTAAGGTCTACGGACTTCGCAAGGACGCTCGCGATGCGATTGCGAATATGGCTAATTGGGTTAACTTCGAAACTGTGGTCGTTGACACGATCAACGGCATTGATGCAGCAACTATTTCGAAGATGGCTGCATCGATGGTTGACAACGGTGACCGTTATCGCTACACCGACGATGTGCTGAAGTTGATTGCCGCAGACAGCCCGTATAAGACTTCGATCGAAGCTATCCGTGCTGCTGACAAGATCAAGTTCGATCATCATGCTCTGCGCTCGCTGATCACTGCATATGGTGACAAGATCACTCAGAAGGATGTGACTGTCAAAGTTGATGTCGAAACTGCCGCGCTTCGCAGCTCGGTCAATCGGTATCCGCTACTGTCGCAGATCAATCACTATGCCGAAGCGACTGCTGTCGCTGAATACATCCGGCTTGTGGATGCTGCGAAAGGAAAATAATCGGCATATCCATACTTTATCCAAAGCACGACTAAATAGTGTGGAGGATAAAGTATGGATTATCAAAAGGTATATAACCAACTAATAGCAAGGTCACAAGGACGCACCAAAAAACGCAGAGGAATGCCGGGGTATGTATATTATGAACGGCACCATATAGTTCCTCGATGCATGGGCGGATCTAACGACAAGCTCAACTTGATTTATCTCACTCCAGAGGAGCATTGGATAGCTCATTTACTGTTGGTTAAGATTTATCCAACCGAGCCATCTTTAGTATATGCCTGTCAGGCTATGTCAATGTCTAACAAAAACACTCCGCGCACTACTAACAAGCTGTTTGGATGGATACGCAGGCGATATGCTGACGAAGTGAGCCAACGAAACTCAGGTCGGATCGTATCCGCAGAAACCCGAGAGAAGACAAGTAAGACATTAAAAGGCCGGCCGAATATTCGGCAACAGGGCGACGGGAATGTTTCTAAACGACCCGAAGTAGCCAAGAAAATAAGCGACCGCGCAAAGGGTCGTTCGTGGGGAAATCACTCAAACGAATCAAAACAGAAAATTTCTTTAGCAAACAAAGGACACAAAGGTCTTGACAAAGAATTAAATCCCTCATATAAAGGAGAGATAATTGCAACACCATTAGAAGGAGGTCCCGAAATAAGAATGAAAGGCTGCAAAGAAATCAAAGCCAATGGATTTTGTTATTCATCAGTTCGAAGCTGTATTCGTGGAAGGAATAAAATACATAAAGGATATTTTTTCCGACAAGAATCAGTTGACACGCTTTAGATTTCGTATATACTACAGAGACAAGTTAGGCACTACACACTCACAAGGAGTAAGTTAATTATGAATACTAAGGGGTATCCGTTCATCGTCCAGGGAAAAAATGTGACGGTGGTCATCGGCAACAAGCCACACGCTTTTTCTTCCACCCATTTGTTCTACAACCGCATCATCGACGCGATCAAGGCCAGTGACTGGGCTGCTATCGACGAGCTGATCGATCCGAAGGCCACTGTGATCAACTACGGCCAGGGCAATGTGACCATCCAGGGCGATACGCTGTTCTGGAAGGGTGACAAGCTTCACAACTCGCTGGCCATCAAGATCATCAATATGTATCAGGAAGGCTTCAGCATTGAGCCCATGGTGCTGTTCATGGAAAACCTGATGCAGAATCCTTCGAAGCGGGCTGTGGACGAGCTTTATGGGTTCCTGGAAAAGGGCGAACTGCCCATCACTCCTGATGGTCATTTCCTGGCCTACAAGAAGGTCCGCAACGACTACTTCGATATCCATTCAGGCACGGTGCTGAACAAGCCCGCTGATCTGCTCACTGTTGAAGAAGCGGCTGCGATGCCCATGAAGGCCGGCAAGGTCACTGTTGCTGTTGAAAACGGCATTACTGTGGTCAGCATGGATCGCAACGCTGTCGACGATGACAAGGATCGTACCTGCTCCGAGGGCCTGCACTTTTGCAGCCAGCACTACCTGAATTACTTCGGCGGTGATCGCATCATGATCCTCAAGATCAACCCGCGCGATGTGGTGTCGATTCCGAGCGATTACAATGACAGCAAGGGTCGAAGCTGCAGGTATGAGATCGTCGGCGAGTTGGGCGCCGACGAAACACTCGAAGGAACGGTCAACACCGAGTATGACGCACCGGTCATTACCGAAACGGTTGTTCAGGAATATGACAGCAAGGGCAGGGCGCTCAGCAGGGCCGCGTATCGCAGTCTATGCAAGTCAGCTGCTCAAAGTAGCCGCGGAGAAGGCCTCGTGACAGCCTAGTGCTGTTACGCTATACGCAACACACAAAACAAGGAGATTGGGAAATGATCTTTATCAACGAACAAATCAAGATGTGGGCTGCCGAAGAAATGGAATACTACGACAGCCTTCCGCGCGAAATCCGCGACATCATCAAGGAATACGGTGAACGCCCGTATCACAACGAATCACCTGAGGATTTCCTTGCTCGTTGCGAATACTATCGCCAACTCGAGCAAGAAGACCTCCTGCTGCAAGCTGCCTAGGCTAGTATAGCACAAACAACAAGGAATCGTGAAATGATCACTATTACTTACGGCGCAACACTTCACTTAGACGAAGCATTGGCTCCATTTGATGCAATGTGGCAGATGCAGCCTAATGAACCTCGGTGGTACTGGAGCGAACGCACCAACATTCTGCATCGCTTGCAGGAAGACATGGAGGACGACCTCAACAAGTGTGATCCCAGTATTGATCGGGTCTGCCTTGATCACAGCAGTTGGATCTCCATCGATTTGCCTGCATCGATTCAAGATGTCAAGCAAAAAGTCCAGAAGATTATCGACTGGGCGATTGCAGAATATCCTCGCCGCCTTGCGCAATTTCATGATGATCTTTTGTCGGACGGAGAAGAAATTCCTGTTGACGGTTATCGTCCCTAGTGCTATAAGCAAAGCAAGGAGACCGACAATGACTCACAATTATCCCTTTGGTGCAATCGAAAGAGAAAAGCCCATTCTGTTCGGTCTGCTAGGCAAGACACTGTATGGTGTCCACGGCTTGGGCAGCGCCAGCTTCATGACCGAGATGAAGAATGTTCGCAATCTTCATACCAATGATTCAGGTTTTCGAGAGATCGAATATGATGTGGACAGCTCGTCGAGCAGCGAGACATTCAAGTCCAGTGGATGCCTGGGTGATCTCAACATCGGTGCACACCACAACGATCACTACCTGTTCCATGATCTTGCTGATGCAGAAGTATACCTAGCGTGGGCCAAGGTGAACACGCCCGAGATCAAGAACGATCCATGGTATGACAACTATGATATCTGGATCGATGATTACGACGAGGAGGATTGATATGCGTATCCGAGTTGACTATGAAGAAGACTGCACCCATTCGTATTTTGAGGATGTGGCGTATGGTGATTGGGAAGAAAAATATTCTTCGAGTGTGACCGATGCCTATCGTATTGCAGACGATGCCTATGTTCCTTATTGCAGCGAATCGTTTGTCGTTCCCGATGATGCTGAATATGTCTATGTGGTCTATATGATCTACGACACTGGAGACAGCTTCGGTCGTGCTTATGGAAAGATCGACATTCTTCATGCTACGATTTCGGAAACTCAAGCGGACAAGCTGGCCAAGTACGTCACTGAACATTCCGAAGAATACACTATCAAGTTCAAGGACGACTTCGGGCGTGATATTTCCATTGACAACCGTGGTTCTGGCTACTTCGAAGACATTCAATATGTCGGGGTAGAGAGATTTGCCATCGGAGATGGAGTGGCAAAGAAAAGATACTATGTGGATTAATCGTTGACATCTTCTATGTGTTGTCATATAAGTAATTCATGACGCACAGGAGACAGACAATGAAGACCCGGAATCCGGTAGCAGGCAATGCGTGGCGCTATAACAAGCCGCAGATTGTCAAGGACAAGAAGAAGGAAGGGCGCCGGCGCGCCTGCCGCGGAAAGAAAGGATTTTCGTAATGGACAACGAATACAAAAAGGGTTGGGATAACTCTCTTCAATTCCGTGCAGAATGGCGGCGGCTCCAACAGAGCAATGGTGCAGTAGGACTGCCGTTGATGATGCTCAGCGGCATTTGGCTGTTTTCGCTGACCGGTGTGTTGTTCACTGTTGATCATATCGCACACTACCAGCCACTGGTTTGGGCCTATGGTATCGGCATTGCAGTCGGCGTCGCAGGATTCTTTCTCAACCGGCGCGAGAGCCGAGTGTATAAGCAAAGATACAACGACTTCTGCCTCAAGTGGGTAGACAAGATACCCGACTGGAGCAAATAATATGGGTTTTCGAACTGTGGTTATGCTCAACAACGATGCCACTCACGAGTGGAGCAAGGATCCTGCACTCGGGCAGAAAATCCGTCACGATATGAGCACATTGGGCATTAATATGCAGCTCGCATCAGGCCTTGGTCGTTACGGATCTGTTGTCGAGTGTGTCCACGCTGATACTCAGACGCTGGTTGCTCTTGAGCACTATTCGTCATTCACTCCTTTGGCATATACTGCATGGCGGCCCGGGCAAGAGCATCGTGATCTCGAATTGATCACGCAGGCTGCCGATGCACTAGGCTATCGGTTGGTAAAGAAACACAAAAAGAAACCTTGACACTTCTCTAACTGTCTGCTACAAACAAAGCAAGGAGACAAACAATGAATGAAATGCGTAAAATTATCATCGATCGTATCATGGATGACATTGAAAGCCGCGAAGGCCTTACGGTTGACGATTGGAACATGATGCTGGACTTTGATCTTGGGATCATCAATGCTGACAAGGACAAGGTCAGTGAGCTTCCTGAGAAGGTTGCCCGGCAAGTCAAAGAGTGGTTGCAGGACTGCGATGATTTCAAGGTCATGGAAGTCTTTGACTATTTCGTTATGGATTGCGGAGAATAATCATGCTCGATTTCAGCGCGCTTGTCGGCAAGACCCTTGCTCGGTGTTGGAGCGACGAATACGAAGTTCATTTCGTTGTCAGCGACGACGAGAGCTATAAGCTCTACCACGAGCAGGACTGCTGCGAATCGGTCTATGTGGAATCCATCGACGGCGACCTCGACGATCTCATTGGCACTCCGATCCTCATGGCCGAAGAGGTGTCCAGCGTCAACGACAATGATGGGTGCCAACCCATCGACGGTTACGACGACTCGTTCACTTGGACCTTCTACAGGCTAGCAACTATCAAAGGGTATGTTACCATTCGGTTCTATGGCTCTTCCAATGGCTACTATAGTGAATCGGTGGATTTCAAACGAACATAAAGAAATATAAACTAATTATTTGCCGGAATAAATCCAAAACCTAATTCTCTAGGGGTTTTATACCATCGGTTGATAGGAAGATTTCCATTTTTACCAAATCTTTTATCACAGTTAGCTTTACAATATTGATGGATTGTTCTTTGAGCCAATGTGCTGTATTCGCTATCTTGATCAAGCATTCGTTTTGCTTCATACGAGGATTCGAATACTCCCCAAGGTGTTACATAGTGTCCGGTAAATAAAGGATGATTCTTTCCCAGCTTTCCATTGGCTATTTTTCTTTTAGTTATTTCCGAGCATATTCGACCTTTGCCTCCCCTAGAGATTTTAGACCTAGATTCTACTGTATGGGCGCACGGTCCCCCATCTATTCCATTTTCTATTTTTAGATTGGCCCAATTTTCAGAATCGATAATATCATTCTCTATGCTAAATGATATTGCTACTTCCCGAATTTCATCAGCATCGTAATACCAGTCTGAAATCCATTCAGTAATGATGGACGATTTACCATATTTTTTAATTTTATCTCTCCATATTTTACCAGAACCAGGATAATTCTCAACATTGAGATTACTTGTTTTTCCGAAATACCGGAGATTTCCAATTCTTTTAATATATAACCTAGTAGGAACAAATAGCTTTTTCATACAGATATTTACCGTATAAATTCATCAAGAATTAGATTTTCCAGTTGACACTCCGTTGCGATGTTAGTATAACAAAGCATAGAAACACACACAAGGACCAAACAAATGCACAAGGTAACTGATCAGGATCTCGTTGACGCTGTTCGTGCTCACGCTATTGAGCATTACAACGAAGACGGCTGGGATTTTGTTGTAGAGTCTTGGGAGGATTGGGAGATCCTCGCAGTGGTCAAGGGTTCCAAGAAGGAATCGCAGGCCATCCGCAAGGTCAAGAAGCAGGTTCGAGCACTCAGCGATCATCGCAGTGAGATCCAGGCAGAGGTGTTCTAATGAGCCTGGATGTAACACTGATCGCAGCCCGGCCCACAGAGGTCTATTGGCGCAACATCACTCACAATCTGGGCAAGATGGCTGCCGAGGCTGGAATTTATCAGCACCTGTGGCGGCCCGAAGAAATCGGAATCACTCATGCGGATCAATTGATTGAGCCGTTGACTGAAGGACTGTCCAAGCTCAAAGCCGATCCCGACTACTATTCGAAGTTCAATGCTGCCAACGGTTGGGGGCTGTACGAACATTTTGTTCCATTTGTTGAAGACTATCTGAGGGCCTGCCAGGAAAATCCTGACGCAGCAGTCAGTGTCTGTCGATAACAAGGAGACATCAAATGAGCAAACGTAACATATTTCTGTTCGGAGTGGCTGTGGGTGCCTGGCTGAATATTTGGCCAGCCCCTATCCTCCACTATCCGTTTGCATCGTTTATCTTTGCCTACATCCTAGTATTCTATGCACTGTTCCGTATGACCATGGAGAAACGATAATGCGCACCATTGAATACTGGGAAGTCAACGAGGGCTATGACCGGAACATGACTGCCATCGCCAATTTCACCAGTGAAGCAGAGGCCAAAAAACTGGTAGGCACCAGTATGTATCGAGGTGTGTGGAAGAAATCCATCACCCTTTTTGACACTGTGGAAGACTACGAGAACAACACCCGGGAAAAGCTTCGCGAGCGCGCCTTGGCCAAACTGACTCCCGAAGAAAGACAGGCATTAGGGTTAATATGACCGAATATCCATGCACAGATGCTGGCGGGCGGAGATACTATGATATCACCTTTCCTGTAGGCACCTTTCGCACCTACGAAGATGATCCTTATACTGCTAGACAAGTAAAGCAAAGTCCCGACGAACCCGACTGGATTGAACCCTTGTATCAAGCATGGGATCGCGGTGAAATGCGGCACAAGGAACCGCCTAAACGAAATCCCAAGGATCGAGGAATTCTGCGTCAAGGACCAGATGGCCTGTATGATGTCTTCTACGATATGCCATTGGATGAGAAATAAGTAGACAACCTAGTTCTGCTCTGCTAATAGTCAGTTATAGAGCAAGGAGAACTAGCATGGATATTAAGGCGGCTATCAAGTTTCTTTCTTCGAAGATCAAGCAGGAAGGTACCCGCAGCGATACAGGTGTTGTTCTGGTTCGAACTCGTGCTGATCTCAAGAGCAAGGATTTTGTGCCTACTCCTGAATGGCTTAGCACTTTTGACGACGAGCTCTATCGTGCTACCACCGAAGGCACCGATTATGGTGATTACGACTGGACTTCTGAAATTAAGGAAACCTTGCAGGAATACCTGGTTATCACTGACGAACAGATGGAAGAACTTTACTGATCCTGATTTCTTACGGCGACATGAAGGCCAAGAAATAAGTTGACCTGTATCTAGTTCTCTGCTAATACACAAGCAAGGAGATAGACAAATGCTTCCGCAAATCTACCAAGCTACGCTTGTCAACTTTGGCAATGATGTCTACATCGGTGAGTCGCTGCACGATGCTATGGATGCAGCGAAGAAGGCCGGCTTTGAGGCTGTTGTGCTGCTTGACGGGGCACTCATTGCTTCGTTCTCTCCTATCGGTGGTTGGAGGTATTACAATGCCCAAAATTAAAGTTTACAAAGGAAATGGTGCTATCATTCCTGTTTCAGTGGCCAAGGCTGCCACAGGCTTTCAATGCCCATGGACCAAGCAGATCTTTGGTGCCAAGAAAAGCTATGTTGCACACCTCAAGCGGATTCGTCAAGATCGCATCTATCGAAATATTCGCAATCGCCGTAGGCAAGCTCTGCTCGACGATTTCAACAATCAGCGCGGGTTCGAAGAGATCATGCGGTGGGTCGAACTGCACCCTGAGTTCTTCTTTGACAACGGACTCAATCGAGGTTGGGACAGCGATCGTGCCCGACACGAAAAGCTTCGCTCGGATTGGTCTGTGAAGATCACCCTGCTCGAACTGAACTATAGCCCTGGTGTCAGCAACACACACGCCTGCCCGCGTGATGGTGTCACTAATTGGGGTGGAGATACTAAGCTCAAGGACGGCACTCCTGCTCCACGCGGATACCCGGGATGGTCGGGTCGCATCGAATTCGAAGTCAGCCACAAGGATGTTCGCTGGGGGTCCGATGTGTTCAAGAACACAGGAATCCATACCGGCTCGGGCGGCGGGGGCGGCGGCATTTATGGTTACGATGTCAAGTTCTTTGCCAGCGATTGGCCTGGTCTGCAAGCCTTGCGCGCATGGTCTGCACTCGGTGGGCCCAGCGTTGATAGATTCCAGTTTGGCGAGAGCCGTTATTTTCGTTGACTTCCACTGATAGTGCTGCTATGCAATAAGCATAGAGCAAGGAGTTACACAAATGGACAAGTATCAGACTGCACTTATGTTGATTCGTCCGGTGATTGAGGCTACTGTCTATGGAGATCATGCAGAGGCAAATCGTGCTTGGGATGATCTTTACTCTTTTCTCCATGAGAACTTTGCAGCACCCGAGACCAAACTGACCTACTTTACCCGGGGTCCGCAGATCGGTCGTTCCAATTACACAGAGATTGCCCGCAAGGCCCGCTCACATGATGATTGGGATGCTGAGATTGCCGAATGCCAGTGGATGCTGGGCCACAACCGTGAAGAGCTGGTTGAGCACCTTCGCAGTCGCCCTCCCGAATATTCGGACCGAGTGTTTCCGGTGGCCATTGCTCGCTATCTGTTGCGTGACTGCAATGTGCCCGTGGATACTGCCCTGCTCAAGACCTTTGACGAGTTCCATTGCCGTTATGCTGTGATGATCATCGAAGGCTGTGCTCGTAAATGGGATAAGAACTACGGCAAGAAAGCCTAGTTGACATTGCCCTAGGTCTTTGCTATAAACAACACATAGGAGAAAGACAATGCTGTTTTTGATTCATAGCGGACTGCTCAGCTTTACGGCTGCACTTTTCATCACTGTTTGTGGCATCATGACTTGGGAAATTGGTCGTAGTGTTCCTGTGGCCATCATGAACTTCGGTCTGGTGGTAATGAACATCGGGCTTGGCATCATGAATATAATGACCCATCCGGGAATTTGGCAGTGAAGTTCGACCCGCCTTCTATGGTGTTTGGTTGTGCAATCTTTTACGGGACTCAAAGATGACTGCAATAATTGCCCTAGTCGCTGTGGCCTTAGTGGTAGTAACTGGATCGTTTGTAGTCCAGTTACTACAGATCCGCGCATTCTACAAACACCTCATGGCAGAGATAGATCGCCGATACGATCAACGATGCGAGTTGATCTCACAGGGCCGTGACCCAAATGAACTACCGTGGCTCGACGCACACCTCAGCTGGGAAAAATTCGATCAACTATCCTACTGGAGCCGAGACTTCGACTCCTGTGTGGTCTACTACAACGAGGACACAGACGATGCACTATAATCCCGCAATTGCACTCACGGGATTTATCATGTGAAGATAATCAAACTCACAGAAGAACAAGAAGTGCGCGTTATATATGCAGGTCTCTCTGACTGTGATCTCGAACAGGAATTCGGACTAGTATATACTCCATACCAAATTACCTTCGATGACTTCCAAAGAGGCCGCCGTGTTGCTTATGCTGTCACTGATGAAAAAAGAGCCGCTTTTTTCATACTCAAATACTGTGGCTGAAGTTAAACTTTCCTTGAATAGAATATTTCATATAGCAAGACGGCTAATGAAGGCCGGTGATCCTCGACTGGTAGTAGACTATATCGAAGAAGAATATGGATTGATATATAGTCGCGAGATTGAAGACGACGACGAACTCTATGCTATATATACTGTCACTGACGAAAAGCGGGCCAGTATATTTCTTTTTCGATATTGTATTGAGTAAAGAACTCGTTGTATAAGTGAACCCTATCTATATAGAAGAACTACTCAACGAATGTTCAAACTCAACATCAAGTATACAGAACAAAGGCACTAAAGTCAATGACTATTTATGCCAATTCACTATATAAAAACAGAACGATTGACTATATAAGCCAATCCACTGTAGAACTAGAATGCGCTGTATATACACACAATCTCTAGAGCTGTTTAGAAGCAGAGCGGGTGATTGACTATATACTAGAACTCATATATAGAGAAACTGGGGGTGATCGAGAGATTGCGTATATAGAGTGGGACTATATAGAGGGTGATGCTTATATAGTGAGAGATGAGAGAAAAATTGAGAAAGAGGCGAGAGGGTGATCATATATAGATTGAAAAATTGAGAAAGAGGCGAGAGGGTGATCATATATAGATTGAAAAATTGAGAAAAGAATGAAAACCATTCTAGCATAGCCTCTCTCCACCGTAGCCAATCCAAATTTTTTTACAGTAAAAAACCTGTGAAAACTGATCCAAATCGTTCAAAAATCCCGTCAAACCTGACCAAGAACTCCCCGATTCTTCGAGGTTTTCGGTGGTTTGTTTAGTGGGGCAGTCACTGTATAGAACCACATTTAGTCCCACTACAGCCAAGACCCCGCTGTGCTGTTGTGCATGGGACTGCGCGTATACAAGGATCTCTCTATATACGATGATCTCTCGTTGACCTAGTTCTCACTATATAGTCAAAAAAGGTTGTCTACTTGTATTGACACGCTCGTGAGTGTGTGTTATATATACACAATGAACACGCGCTCTCATGTGTGCGTATATACAAGGAATTGATCATGGACAGGAATGTCACTTATGTAAACTTTGAGACCGGTCATCGGTTAGACATTGATCATTGTTTGTCTGCGGACACACTCAACGATCTCGCTTATACTGTCGCAGTTCTCGAGCGCATAGACTCTGCTGCCTCAGTTAAAATGAGTGCTGAAGATCAATATCGATTTGTTTGGCTAGCAGACATCTGTGAGTCCTATCTCGAACAATATAGTAGAATTGAAGGGGATCAGCACTGGAATGAAATGCCCTTTATTGAAGTTACACTAGAAGGAGAAGAAGATGAATGATCGTTTTACACCTTTAGATCGTCTGTTCAAAGGCGCGGGACATCGTCGTCGATTTGATGAGGATGCGGAGGTCGAGGAAGAGCTCGACGGTTTCCAAGAAGTTGATCTCGACGAATGGGAAGTCGAGGAAGAGGAACTGTTCGGCGGCACTTGGAAGGACGAGATTGGCTACGATCCACTCACGGCTCGGGATGATGATTGGAATTGATTGAACGGGCACGGAGAGAGGATTGACTCTCTCCATGTTCTATGAATAGCATGGATTTTGGCAGTTGTCAATAGGCAATCTCTCCATGACGGGGAAGTGCCCCATCGCTAGGACAATAAATCACTTGACATCAACTTTGACTGCTTGTATATAGTGTGAACTAGAACAAGGAGACACTGTTATGCGTATTTCGGAATGGTCCACTTCTCGGCTTATGAACGCTGAATCGGAGATTCGTGACCGCATTCGCAGTGGGGATGCCGACGACAATGATCATCTCTTGCTCTACGACATCGAGCAGGAACTCATTGATCGTGACGATCCCTCGCTGTATGACGATCGCGCAGATCAGTTTGCGTGGGAACAGGATCAGGACTTGCTCGACGACTACAACTATGTGGGGTCGCGGCTGCATTACTAATTGACAGGCTCTGTGCAGATGCTAGTGTCATTGCACAGAGCACACAAGACCCCGCTGTGCTATGCTTAAAGGATCGCAATGTGTCGTTCTTCAAAATCTCAGCAGAACATATCACGCGCAGTGCTGCAAGGTCAGTGCTGGCCTATGCTGATGCACAGGGCATTGCAGTCATGCACTGCGGACCGGACGATGTGTTCACTGATCTTTTTCACTGTGTGGTCGAAGGTCGGAAGAATGCTAGCAAGATTCAGCGTCGCTTTTGGGAACACAACCACGGCGCTTACTGTGCGGTTGTTGCTTGGCAGGAAGAGGACGACGAAGATGCTTCATGGCTGTAACTTCATCGAGCGGTGGATTCTTCGCCGTGCTATTCGCAAGATGATTCGTCAGGGACCTTGGTGGGAAGGTAATGTCACTGAGGTCTATGCAATGATCTACGATCGTTGTCGGGAAGTGTTCTACGAGGACAACTACCCTACTCGTGTTTATTACCTTCGGGAATGCTTTGAAAAGGCCACACAGTATGTTCCGTGAGCAATGGCAGTTGATCGACACGTTTGATCGCACTGAAGTATCCACTGTAGAGATGCCCGAGATTCTGATGTTGGGATATCGTTTCGAAACATGTGTGTTCTTCCACAACGGATCCAGCGAAGTGGTCGCACGATATGACACACAAGCAGCGGCCACGCAGGGACACAAGGCGGCCTGCGCCCGATACGGCACATAGGGAAACTCAACCTAACCGATTTGGTTATGCGGGTTTAAGACATAACCGTGTCGGCTCGGTATTCAGACTGTAGCTTGGATTTTGGATGATGTCAAGCACTTTTTTGTCTTTTTGGGGTAGTGCCCCAGTGGGGACGCGGGAGTCTAGACCTTGCGGCAGTGCCCCAAGAACAGGAAAAATAATTCATGAGAGCGGCATTTTTTTATTGACGGGCGAGCACACGATGTTAAAACAGAGGAGTAGGCAGCGATGTTGCTGCTACTACGCAACGGAGTAAAGCATATGAAGACGTTTACTGTTGCTGGTGTCAGCAAGCTCAACGGCCAGTTCAAGGCGCGCTTTGCCAACGACATCACTCGCGTGAAGGTGCTGGACAAGAACGGCCACACCGACATCAACTTGATCGAGCTGCCCTACGCCATGGACAAGCAGGACGCGGTCGACCACTTGCTGACGCTGCCCGCGTTCAGCACGGGCACGGCGATCATTGCTGCGATGCACGCCGTGCTGGGCAATCCGCTGCCCAAGACTGCTGCTGCTCCTGCTGCTGCTGTCGAGGACGCTGTCGTTGAAGAAGCGCCGGCTGCCATTGTTGCAGAAGATGAGCCCGTTGTCAACACCGAAGTTGACGACAAGATCATCGAGCTGCCCGCTGCTGCAAAGCCCAAGCGCAAGAGCAAGGCCGCCCAGCAGATGGAAGACTGGGCTGCTGCTGCTGACGCCGAAGACGCGCAGCTCGAAGCCGAGAACGCTGCTGCTGAAGAAGCGGGCGAGATCGCTGCCTAACACAAAATGGAGCAAGTGTCAAGGCGCTTGCTCCATTTTTTTGATCTTTTTTCTCTAGTGCCCCAAGGAGACCAATATCTTGGGGCAAGTCAACAGCTAATTTTTTTCTAAAATAGTTCTTGACCTTAGGGCTAACTCTGCTAAAAACAACGAGTAGGCAATGATGCTTACAAAATAAGGTTACACGCTATGGCTACTATCGAACGCAAGATGTCGTTTCCGTGCCGCAATGAGATCGACGCAATCGTGCTTGGACTGGAACTGATCACCAAGGGCGCCGTTGCTGGCATCCGCATCGATCCGGATCCAAAGTTCGAGCACAAGGACGGCTACGTGGTCCTCAATGCCACGATGTTCCTGACCGAAGAGCAGGATGCGATGTTCCGGGAACTCGAACAGCTGGTCAATCAGGTGGAGTCCATGGAACTGCCCATCGAGGCCGCCACCCTTCACTGATACTGGAAGCGAGCAGGTGTTGGGACTTGCTCGCTTTCCTTTTGACCTAAGGTCGCAGTGCCCCAATGGGACAATGCAGAGATCATCAAACAATTTAGCAAAGACACTAAAATAGTCGTTGACAGAGTCTAGGCAGTCCGCTACAACAAGGATGCAAACAAAGGAGTTAGACAATGTTCGCGCTACTCGAAGCAATTCACAACAACCACGCTGCATACGAACGCGGAGAAGACTATACTCCGTTCTCAAAAGATATCTTGCTGGGACGTGAGGTAATCCGGTATAAATGTGCTCATCACGGAACGATGTATAAAATGTCGCACATCGTAGCTACTGCTAACGCTGCCGGCATTAACATCAGTGAGTCGTCACTGTATCGCGCCGCACAAGCATATCGCGCATTTATGCGCCCTAAGCCAAAGGCGCGTAAAGGACGCCGCCCTAACTAAGCACAGAGCAAGCGAGTCAGCAATGGCTCGCTTGTTTTGCGTCTTTAAATGCCCCACGGGACTGTAATGTTATCTGCAGACAAATCTGTGGGGTGACAAAATAGTCGTTGACAAGGTTACAACTGCACACTATAACAAGGATGCAGGCAAAGGAGCAAGCAAATGGCATTTTTCGATATCGCAAAGATCAAGCGCAAGACGGCCAAGCGCCGCAACAACGAAGCTGACACCGACGACGTGGTGCTCACGGCTGAACAGCAGCAGATCCTCGCCGCAGTCAATGCCGGTCGTTGGGGTTGCCAGGACTCCAGTGTTCGCGCGCTGGTCACTGCAATCACGGGCATCGACTGTACCAAGAGCAATGAAGTCGGTCCTTACAAGAAGGGCACGATGGTTGTGCGAGCAGGCGAGACTCTGCTGATCCGCAACATCGACCACGACGGCGATGCCGAAGTCTATACTGCCAATGGCAGCACGGCCTTCGGCGACGGTAGCAGCTACTACTTGAACCCGAAGGAACTGGGCGACGGTGTGCGCTACGCTACGGACGCAGAGATCGATGCGTTCTTTGGCGCTGCCTAACTAAGCACACTGCAAGCGAGTCAGCAATGGCTCGCTTGCTTTGTGTCTTGCAGGACCCCGCTGCTACACATACACACACGTAGAACTCTTTGTGGGGCAAGATCTTTTCCGCTTGACACTCTGCAGCCAATCTACTATGTGTAGTGCAGCAAGCAAGGAGCAACAGCAATGAACAAGTATATGCAGTCAGCGCGCGAAAACGTAGATCGTCACATTGGCGATTGCATTACTGCTGACACGCTCGAGGACACCGAGGAGGGGCGCGCCGAGTTCTATGACAATGTGCGGGTCCTCGCGTTTGACGGCGCCAAGGATGCAGGTGCCGGGATGCAGGAGTCGCGAGCTATTGCCAATATCGTAAAGCTCGAATACTAACACAGAACAAGCGGGTCAGCAATGGCTCGCTTGTTTTTATCCTAGTGTGTCCCACAGACTAGATCTACGACCTAAGAAACTTATACTGGGAACAAAAATAGTCATTGACACACGCTCTCTAGTTCGCTACAAACACTGCACAAGGAGACACAACATGACTTTGCTTCAACAGGTCAAAGATTATATTTGGCAGAACTACGACAAGGACAACCTGGACATCATCTGCGAAACCTTTGAAGACTCTGAGCTCGCAGACCTGATCAAGGACTGCAAGACCTTTAAAGCTGCGATCGCTGAGGTCAAGTCCGTGGCTGCGCTTCAGGCAGAGGTCGTTTACCAGCGCGGGATGGTAGGGGAGTGGTGACGAGAGTCACTGCCCACCTTTCGCCAGTGTGCTAGTCTTAGCTCAGCAATAACTTATACACTAGCACACGGGCAGCGAGGGCGCAAGTGTTTTTTGGGGCAGTGCCCCGCCATTTACGCGCAACCTCTGTTTGCCAGTGCCCCAACTATCGCTCATTTTTCGCTTGCAGCTTGCGCGCTGCTGCGCTAAACAACACATGCAGCAACGAAGCTGCTACACAAAAAAGGACAGCTACTATGATTACTGTTGCAAGCGTAACGCAGGAAGATGACGTTACGGAAACTGTTTACGACTGCGACTTTGTTGCAGCGTGCAACGGCACTAGCATTTGGGGAGACACTGCTGGTAAGCAAGTGCAGGTTAGCGGCATTTGCGTGCGCGAAGAAGATGGCTACAAGAGCGTAAACGTAACGCACAACGCTGACTGGACAATTTACACAGACAAAGGCTTTGCGGCTGCTATTAGCAGGGCGCTGGGCTATGACGTAGACTTTACGGAGCAAGGGATGCAAGAGGACTGCTTTGCAAGCATGGAAGCGTAACTAGCACGGGGCGGGCGCACTAGCAATAGTGCGCTTGCTTTTATGCACGTTTTGCGGGGCAGTGCCCCAAGCTAAACTGCAAACTCGCAGAGGATCAACGAGTCACAATTATAGGTCCAACTAGACGCTTTATACAAAGAAATAAGACCTGCGTCAACCTATAAAAATCTTGGGGCACTTTGAGCTAAACGCTTGACAAGTCCCACTAGACCTCATAAAACAGTGATCAGCAAGACACCATCCTTCTGACTAAAAAAATAAAAGCACACAGTAGTAAAGTTATACAGCAGCGCGTGTCATGGGGCAATGCCCCAAGGTCTTAGAGAGCGCAAAACCGTGCAGAAATAATTTTAGCTGCACAGCATTTTTTCATTGACTGCTGCTCTACTAGTGCTAAAACAGATGAGTAAGCAAAGGAGGGTTTTCCGACGCAGTGTTGCCAGTTTCTGCGGAACATCAAACGGTCCTGATCGTATCGCTAGCGCGCTCCTTTGTTCATCGTACATTTACGCGCTAAAGGATCCATGGAACTGAGAAAAGCCCGGCAGTGATGTCGGGCTTTTTGGTCTCTGTCTGTGCCCCTACGAATGCAGAGATCTAAAAGCATTCTTATATTGTTAGTTTGTCTGTGATGCCCCAAGGCACAAGCTGCTTTTAAAGCTGTGCGTGTTTGCTTTTTATTTTTGAGGTCGCACGGCAAGGCCCACTGTGGTTATAGTTCTATGAGATTTTCGTGGGGCTGTCAAGCACATTCTACACAGACCCCGCTATACAGTCAAGGCGCTAACAGAGTTTCTAAACACAGAACATTTGTCCCCAAGCACAACATTAGACTCCCTGACTCTTAGGTCTAACTCTGCGAGGTTAGATCGCGAAACCTCACACTGCTATAGGGACAATGCCCCAAGCACAACATTAGATCCCTACGACTCTTAGGTCTAACTCTGCGAGGTTAGATCGCGAAACCTCACACTAGGTCAGGAACAATGCCCCAGCCTGCGCCTGAACCTTCACTGAACCTCAGAGGCTGAGTCACAGACAGATCTAGGGAGTTACAGAGACTAGTCTGCTGTAATTCTGCGTTTTCTAGCAGAGCCTACGACTCAAACAGATTTTCAGGGAACACAAAAATAACCAGTTGACACACGCACAAAAGCGCAGTATATAAGTTTCAACAAACAGGAGTAAGCCATGAAGCTGATGATTGAAGTGCTTGTAGATGAAGCACAGATAGCCGGCGCTGTTGGCACCCTTGAAGAGTTCAAACACCAAATAGAGTTTGCGGTCATGGGCGCACTCAATCAAATGAGGACCGCACGCCGCAACCAACAAGATTTGGATTACGAGGTTTACGCAAGTTTTGAAGTTGCATCGTAGCTGTGCATAACCTAGGGCTGCATAATAAACTGTGCAGCCCATTTTTTACACTAGCACGGCCTGCAGCTAATGTCAACAGCCGCTCGCCAAGCACTGTGCGTACACAGCAGCAATAACTTAAACAGTAGCACAAACGCGCAGCGTGCGCAAGTGTTTTTTGGGGCAGTGCCCCGCAATTTACGCGCACGCACACACGCAGCAGTGCCCCGCAATTTACGCGCACGCACACACGCAGCAGTGCCCCAATTTTTTTACGTGTCAGCAAAAAAACACTTGCGCTACTACAAAAGCTGCGCTATACAAAATGTAACGCAACACACTGCGCTAAAGGAAACTGCTATGTTGTATGCACTGTTTGTAATAAGCGTTATGCTTATGGGCTGTGAAGAAACAAGTGCTGCTACTGTTTACTACGCTGTAGCTGCTAACGTTGTGGGGCTGTGCATGTTTTGCGTATGCGTTGCACTGCTGCTGCGCAATGACAGCAAAGCACGTTGGGACACTGTGCAACACTACTACAACAACTAGCGCGCTAGGGGCACACACAGTTAGCACAGCACTGCTGCGCTAGTTGGCTAGCGTGTGCAATGGGACAGTGCCCCAAAACGTAATAATGTTAGCTGTGCGCGCAATTATATTACGCAATAATGTTGCGTTAAACAGCGTGTTTGCGCAATGGGTCTCGTTGCAGTGTTGGGGCTTACGCAATTTTATTACACTAGTGCCCCAACATTTGCGCTACTTTTGCTTTTTGTAAAAGTTTGCAGTGCCCCAGGGGAGGCGCTTTTTTGCTAGTTTGCTGCTAGCTGCTGCGCTAGCTTGCCAATTTTTTCTTCTCTCAAATTTCTCTCAAATTTCTCAAACCCCTAAAAACCCACCCCAGTTAGATGTAATCACCAGGGGTACGGTTCTCCGGATCTCTATATTTTTGCGCGGCTAATTTTTTTGGGCTACTATAGGTCGGCCTCTAAAAACTTTGGTCTAGAATAGATTCACAGTGGTAAAAATTTTGCGCGCTAATTTTTTTCTCACTTACCGATGTCGGCTAGTGCGCGATGAGCGAGTCTAGAGCGAAGAGTCAAACGTCGCCGGCTGAGCGAAGCTCACTTCACTACACGAAAACGGTATTCTCCAAAACCCAACACAAACAGTGTTAGATCTTGCTCACGGTGAAAATATAGTTTGAAAGTCACATCCCATGTACCCGTACGATGCTCGCGTAATTCATAGTAAAGCTCACGTTGATCACACCATTCTTCTATAGCTGCTTGTACATGCTTGGTCAGATATGGACTACTGCTAGAAAATGGTGATCTAGTAGTGTAAAATTCTATGTACATGATCTTTTACTTCACTATATAAAAAGGATATTGATCAAAACCCAATGCAAACAGTGTTAGATTTTGTTCATTAGGAAAAAACAGTTTGAACTTCATTGACCATGATCCAATACGATGTTCTGATAGCTCATAGTCTAGTTCACGATTAGCACACCATGATTCTATTCGAGTTCGTACATTGCGCACTGTGAAATTATTGTTTTTTACAGCTTGTCCATAAGAAACTTTGAACTCTATGTGCATTAGTCAAAGCTGTGATTGTAAGTGAGTGCAAACAGTGTAGCAATCTTATCACTGGGAAACTCTACTATAAAGTAATCCGAGTCATCAGGATCTAGATAGCTATTTGCTGTGGTATTGTAACACTGTGCCCATAGATCGATTTTGTAGTGATAACTCATTTCCACTATGCGCATACCACTGGGATATAGTTTTACTCTAGGCAATCTTATGTTCACAGTTTTACATTGACTTCATGCTTATATCACGGTCGAGCCAGTGGATCTCACTTTCAGGAACAGTGTCTTTTACTGTATCTTGGTAGACAGCATTTCCAATTTCTCGAATCAACAATTCCGAACTAAGCGTATAGTCAGCCCACTGTGTCTTTATACTTTCTCGCGCAAGACCTTCAGCTTCTGCAGAACTTCGCGCCCAACAGTGTCCAAGTATCAGTGATGAACTGTGGTCGCTGCGGTCGTACATATTAGCAGCATATGCATAGGGAATGTATTTGTCTGTCATAGTGACAATATAGCATGAATGGGGTACAGTGTCAAGAGTTTATTATATGCTTGGTTAATTGAGGGTAAAATCTGTTTTACCGTTTTCTGCTGCGCAGGCGCTTCGCGCTCTCGGGCCTCTCGATCGAAGGCTCCCTAACTTATAATTTGTAGTATAGTTTCGATCTTAGTTCTAGTAGTGCGATTTTGTAGTGTGGTCTTTACACCTTGATGTAGGGGTTTTGGCCAAGCATCAAGGCTGACCCAAGCATAGCCTGCATGTTCCTCATTTAGCAAAGGAATGAATTCGTCAGGTGTGATTAATATATAAGTGTTGTAATAGAATAGTTCATCGTTGGAACTGTATAGTTCTATGGGAATGGTCTTTTCTATTGTGGGTCTTACACCTAACTCTTCTTGAATTTCTCGTAGCAGTGTATCATAAGGAGTAGTATCGCAGGGTTCTTTTTTACCGCCTGCTATTCCCCAAGTGCCTGCTGTGCGGCCCTGTGTTCGCAATAGGAATAGGAAACGTTTAGTGGATCGAGAAAGAAATAGACCGCCGGCGCAGGTAATCTGCTTTTTTATAGCACCAGTCTCCACTGTATCGCTTCGTAAACTCCTTCGTAACTTTTCATCCATGATTCGCCGTTCCACATATATTGTACACCAGTACGACTGTTAGTTATATATGTAGGACCTTGATTTATCGCACTTGTGAATATGGTATTCCATTTTGTGCCGTCCCATTGCACAATATCATTGGCGTTGGCAGTGAAATAACTGTTATCTTGATTTTGCCAAGCAGCCACTTCGCTGTTTAGATCTTCTAGTAACAGATATCTAGTATCAGTGGTAGGCCAACCTAATGAACCATTTTCCTGTATAGGACGTGGATCATAAGTTTGAGGATTAATGATTGCGTCAATGGTTCCTCGAGGATTAAGGTCATTGCGATCAGTTAACAGCGTATTCATCGGAATAGTATCGGAGTCCCAAGTCACTTGCATAACAGTTTCATCTGTGGGATTAAGAGTGATACGACCTACAATTTCATTACCGTCGGGTTTCATTAGTCGTATCTGACTCAATCCAGCAGTGAATACTCCTGGATATTGATCAAGAATGCTGTTCCAATTCACAATAGGACCTAACACAGATGGAACACTTATCGGATCCGAATTTAAATTCGTCCTTGATGACTTTGGGCTGACTAACTTGGCAGTATTATCTAGAACTAGTAATCCGAGATCTCCTAGGGTAGTTCCTTGTATACTGATAGGATTATTGCCGGCGAAGAAGTCCATAGTCTGTCCGTCTACAATGGGTTGTAGTCCAGCAGCAGTTCCTGGTGGTTCATCGAATATAGAGGAAATAATTTTAGTAATAATCCCCAACTTCTTAACTTTGGCCGGAGGAGTAATCCATATCGGTGTAGTAAAATTCAGTGTGGCGATATCGATATCTTGCTCGACTCCCTGCGGAATCTGTCTCGATGAAAACGTCATATCTGTTAATTCTACAAGACTGAGACTGGTCCAATCAAGAAAATTGTTACTAGATTGAATTTCCATCGAAGGATTAAACAATACTAATAATTGTTCTAATATCTGCAGTTTTTGATCAGTGTTAGTTGTCCATATATCTGCATTAAATTTCAAATTGAATGGAGTGGGCATAATACGCTCAATGGTATAATTTGCTCCCTGCACATTTAGATATTCTTGACCGTGTTCATCATAGGCACGTTCACGTATATTAAATTTGCTTACATAAGTAGGATCTGCTAGTCTATTACGATCATATTCCATTGCTTTAATATAGCAGGCAATAAATGGTGCGCTTTGCACAACATTTTCCGAGTTCTTCTTTAAAATCTGACCAACTTGTCGATTCATGTCTCCGTAACGCACAGGAATCTGTACTAGATTACCTTGTCCGTCTTTATATGAGAAATTGCTCATCAATCGCATAAACTGCGTTAGATATCGTTTGATCTGAAAATCGTAAAAATATTCCATTAATTATCGGCCTTGGGTTTGAGTATTTGACTTAGTGCTTGACGTTCTTGTACTACCTTCCCTGCGATAGTAGCTGTATTATTGTTGTTAATAAATCCAGTACGTTGAGTTTGTCTTAGCTTTGTCGAATAAACACTTACAGAAGTATCTTCATTAGGTACTAAAGGATCATAATTGTTGGTCATTGTCATACGTACACTTTCATCAAATTTAATCCAATGTGTACCGCTCCAGCGGAATAGAACATTAGGAAAGAAATCTGTTCTTAAATGAAACTGCCCGGTTACTGTTTTGTCAGTAGGAAAACTAGTACCAAATGTATATGGAGCACCATTAGGTGGTCGACCAGTACCTGTAAGATATCCTACATAGTAATTTTTTGTAGGACTTCTTAAAGTCATTGAAGCATCGACAATTCCTTCTAATGAATCAATTGAGGCATCGGCATCAGTTTGCGAAGCATCTTCATGTGCTATAGTGCCATCGGGATTTAATGGAACAACATAGTATTGATGAGTGTCATAACCGCTGAGTGCTGCATCTGCTTCTGCTTGTGCAATAATTGAATTGTTGATTTCAATGCTGGTATTATACGTTGAGATGAGATCTCTCAGAGTCGAACCGTCACCTGCGCCTGCATCAGCACCTAGTATCTGACTGTATTCTTGACTATCAACTAAGGGCACACATTTAACACGCAATAAGTGAGGATACCAAGTTGGGCTATATCCGTTAGCAGCACGAGTAACATCTTGTACTACATAAAATCTTTTAAGAGCAACCATAGCATCGTCTAGGGTGTATTCATCCTTTAAGTGAGGCAATTCGATAACATCACCTGACATAAGTTTACGTTCAATGGTATCTACACAATTTCTTAGATGGAAATGAATAAAAATGTTATCATTATTCAACATTATACCAAACTGACTTAGATTAAAATCTAAGTCCTGCATAGTATAAATTCCTCGCATTACGAATACATTAGGATCATAACTGCGATCTCGGTTTTCCATCAGTATCACATCTTGAATTCCAAGTTCGCCGAGGGGATTGCTTTGATTAGGAACTCCTGGAGATGCATCACCCGCTAATGGCTCAACAGGGCCAAGGTACTTGTGTACAAAAACATCAGTACCACCAATCTGAAACTGTTGTTCGATCATACGATCGATATATCTAAAATTATTTCCCTTCTCGGGTCTGTACATTGATAATCTCGGCATACTCCTATTTAGCTAAATAATTGTATGAGCACAATTGAACAAGCACGCCAACCTATAGTTGATTACATCAAGGCTATGCTAGGTGACGGTATGATTGACGTCGAACTAGATCCAGTTCACTACAATACCGCTATTGATAAAGCATTTGCCAAATATCGTCAACGATCATCAAATGCTGTAGAGGAAAGTTGGGCATTCCTTACCATGGAACAAGATACCAACGAATATACACTAAGCCAAGATGTTATCGAAGTGCGAGATGTATTTCGCCGATCGATTGGTTCTAGAACAGGTGGTGGAGATACAGGTTCATTATTTGAACCATTTAACTTGGCTTATTCAAATACCTATCTACTAAGTTCTAGCAACATGGGCGGATTAGCTACTTACTATGCGTTTGCTTCTTATCAAAAATTAGTTGGTAAGATGTTCGGTAGTTACATTATGTTTACTTGGAACCCTAGCACCAAGAAGCTAGTGGTTCAACAAAGACCTAGAGGCGAAGAAACTCTATTAATTTGGTGCTATAACTACAAACCAGACTTTGTTCTGCTCAACGATCCATATGCAGGCATTTGGCTCAAGGATTATGCACTTGCACAATCGAAAATTATCCTAGGACAAGCACGTTCGATGTTTTCTCAGATTGCTAGTCCGCAGGGCGGAACTACACTCAACGGCGATGCTCTTAAACAAGAAGGCGAAGCTGCTATTGAACGATTAGAAACTGAATTGATTAATTATTCGGAAGGTGGCAAACCAATGTGGTTTGTTGTAGGATAACCGATGAAAATTAGAGAACTTTTTGAATCTAAGCACGAACTTTCGCACAGTGCCAAAGGTGCCCTTCCTAACCTAACTACATGGAATGATGTTAACAATAACAACGATCCATACAAAGCATTGAGATTTGGAATGATGATTGCAGGTGCACCTGATTTTGAAGCAGACACACATCATGAAGGCCCTGTCGGCGGTCAGTTTGCTACTCTATCATATAGCAATGCAGACGACACAATTTTGAATGCAGCTGGCAAGAAAATGGGCATTAAAGGTAAAAGAATAACTGCTCGATATTCTACAGAGGACGAATCTACAGGTAAAATGAGTCCTGTTGCAGATTGGCAAAAGAAAACAAAAAAGTAATTGACCTTTGATTCTTAATCATGTATAATGCAAACATGATTATAGGAATTTCTGGCCTGATTGGATCGGGCAAAGACACTGCCGCAGACTATCTCTGCACAGTACACGGTTTTAAGCGCATGAGCTTCGGAGCATCTCTTAAAGATGCAATCTCTGTTATATTCGGATGGGATAGAGAACTTCTCGAAGGGTCAACTAAGCACAGCCGAGAATGGCGTGAGCAAGTTGACGAATGGTGGGCAACTCGATTAAATATTCCCGATCTCACTCCTCGTTGGGTTCTACAGCAATGGGGAACAGAAGTTGCTCGCCGAGGATTTCACGACGAAATTTGGGTAGCATCAGTTGAACGAAAACTTCTTAATGTCAAAGACGACATTGTTATCACAGACTGTCGGTTTATCAACGAAATGATAGCAATTAAAAATGCAGGCGGCATCACTGTTCGAACACATCGAGGTACGGATCCGACCTGGTTAGAGTTTGCTGCTGTGTTAAACAATACCGAAGACGAAGCAATAAAATCTCGGTGTTTAGAAATTCTCAATGAACGAAATGTTCATGCCAGCGAATATTCTAGTGTCGGTTTTGAGTATGATGTTCATTTAGACAATGACGGATCAATTGATGATCTTCACCGTCAGATTAGAAGTCGGGTATTAGGTCTCCCTGACGCCACGGAAGTCTAAGAATATGCAGTATGCGTTGACAATTAGCGCATACTGTTTTTAAATTAGTAATATGACAATTTGATGGTTCCCCGTCTAAATAAAAGACGTTAAACTGTTGTGGATACCGGCTTTCGAAACCACATTTATCACATTTACATTTCATTCTGTATCCGGACTGGTACCACAAAGGTTTTCCAGTTTTTCTTTTGCGACCGCAGTGATCACACTTGGTACGATAAAACGTCCTCCCATCTCGATGATAGTTGATTGCCACGGGTCGAGTACCACATATTTTACATAGAGTTCGCATTTAAGCCCTTTTTGGTTCCCTTTCATTGTATTTAACTGGTATATTTTTTACCAACGGCACTAAATACTGACAACGAAACCATATTTGGGAGAAATACTAATGGCCACATTACAATCACCAGGCGTATCAGTTACAGTAGTAGATGAAAGCTTCTATACTCCAGCTGCACCAGGAACTGTACCTCTAATTTTTGTTGCTTCGGCACAAGATAAAACTAATCCATCGGGTACAGTTGCAGTAGGCACTCAAGCTGCTAACGCTGGCACAGTTTACCTGATCACCAGTCAGAGAGATCTTACCGATACATTCGGTACTCCACTATTCTACACAGATGCGGGCGGAAACCCAATCAACGGTGGCGAAATTAACGAATACGGCCTACAAGCTGCTTACAGTTTGCTAGGCGTAAGTTCACAGGCTTATGTTGTAAGAGCACCTGTAGACTTATCTTCCTTAGCTGCTAGCTCTTCTGCACCTGCTGGCAATCCATCGGACGGCAGTTATTGGTTAGATACTACGAATACTGTATGGGGTATTTTTGAATGGAACCAAGCAACTGGTACATTCACTAACAAGACTCCGATCGTAATCGACGACAGCAATTACGCTACTAGCACACTCGGCGGTCTTCCTGTAAATGGTCCTGCAGCAAGCATTGGTACAAAAGGTCAATATGCAATTGTTGCTACTAGCGCACTAGATACAAACGTTGTTTGGTACAAGAACAGCGATGGTAACTGGGTACAGGTAGGATCGTCTGCTAACGAAGCATGGAGCAATAGCAATACTTCTACTTTTGTAAGTACTGTATATGCTACAAGCTGGCCAGCAGTTGTTGGTACTACTACACCTACAACAATTACTACAGGTAGCACTTTTGTTATTAACAATTCGACTGCTACTATTACAGTTACTAACGGTGAAACACTTGCAGCAGTTGCTTCGAGCATTAACAATGTTATGCGTTCGCAAGGCGTAGGTGCTAAAATCCTTAATGGTTCATTGGCATTGTATGCAACTAGTGCGGCTGCGTCAAATGGTACAACTAAAGACGGTAACATTGTTATTGCATCGACTACAACTGCAACTTCATTGTTGCTATCAGAATTAGGTCTTACACCAGGAACTTATACAGGTCCTACAGTATTTGTTGGTCCGCACACACAGTATCCAAACTTTACATCAAATCCATCAGGTAGTGTTTATGCAAAGACCACCAGTCCTAATTCGGGACAGATTTGGACAGTTAAGCAATGGTCGGCAAGTTCGGATGTGTTTACAACTGTTTCGTCTCCAGTGTACGGCGGCGGCGCTGCTGCAATTTATGGCATCGATCCAATCGGTGGTGGTGCAAATATTCCAGTAGGCACAGTATATGTAGAAAGCAATTTTGATCACGGTAATAATACTTTCAATAGCCTGGGTACTAAACTTCCTACGCTTGCTGAATTTAAAATCCATCAACGTGCTGCGGTTTCACCTACTACTATTACAAGTGCAGTAACAACAGGAACTATTTCGCTAACTTCGGGTACAATCGTACTTGATGTGTCAGTTCCAGGTGCAAATGGTCACTTTAATACTGCTACAATTTCAGTATCTTCAGGTACCAACTTAGTGCCATTAGTTACTGCTATTAATAACAGTGGTGTTCCGTACGTTAGTGCTACACTCAATGCAAACGGTACTGTATCAATTTCGCATAGCACAGGTGGTGAAATTCGATTTACTGATGCCGGTAACATCTTAGGATCGGCATTGTTTAATGAAAATTCTACTCCTAACTTCTATGCTGTTGGTAATTATGATCCATCAGGTAGAACTGCAAAAGCAAGTAACTGGACTACTTTAAGTTATACTGCATCGCCTACTGCACCGAGCACACAGCCAGCAAATGGTCAGCTATGGTACAGCTCAATTGTCGATCAGGTAGACGTATTGTATAATAATGGTACTTCGTGGGTTGGTTATCTAAATGCATTCCCTACTACAGATCCAAACGGTCCACAGGTAGCAGCACTTGCTCCAACTACACAAAGCGACGGTACTCCGCTAGTTAATGGCGATATTTGGATCAGCACTGCTGATTTAGAAATGTATGGTCATGAGATTTATGTTTGGAATAGTAGTTCACTACAGTGGATACTACAAGATCCAACAGATCAAACTTCGCCAAATGGTTGGGTCTTTGCAGATGCACGTTGGGCAACATCAGGTCAGTCAGTTACTGCTTCGCCGATTACATCGTTGCTAGCTTCTAACTACGTCGACCCAGATGCTCCAGATCCTTCGCTATATCCACGAGGAACTCGACTATGGAATCTACGTCGTTCAGGATTCAACGTTAAGCAGTATGTGACAAATTACATCAATGTCAATGCTAATGGCGGATACAACCTTCGTGTAGCAGGCGATCCGTTGGCCACTTACAATACAAACCGTTGGGTTTCTGTAAGTCCAAATAACAACGACGGATCGGGTACATTCGGACGCAAAGCACAGCGTTCATATGTTGTTAAAACAATGAAGGCGTTAATTGACGGCAATATCGCAGTTAGAGATACAGATTCATTGAACTTTAATTTGATTGCGTGCCCAGGCTACGTTGAAACAGTTCAAAACCTAATCGGTCTTAACACTGATCGTGGTATTACTGCATTTGTTGTCGGTGATACTCCATTCCGCTTGCCATCCGATGCAACATCATTGAAAGCATGGGGTGAAAACACAAATGGTGCATTTGACAACGGTGATGTCGGAGCAGTCAGTTATGATCAATACACTGCACTATATTATCCAAGTGGATTTACCAATGACTTAACTGGTAACAACATCGTTGTTCCTCCAAGTCACATGATGCTTCGCACCATTGCACTCAGCGATCAGCAAAGCTATCCATGGTTTGCTCCTGCAGGTGTTCGTCGAGGTGTTGTTGATAACGCTACTTCGGTAGGATATGTTGACGGTCAAACTGGTGAGTTTGTATTAGCTTCATTGCCACAACCTACTAGAGACGTGCTAGCTTCGGTTAAAGTTAATCCGATCGCTACACTAACTGGAGTTGGTATTGTTGCATTTGGACAATACACTCGTGCTAATGTAGCAAGTTCGTTGGATCGTATCAATGTTGCTCGACTAGTAGCACATCTACGTCGTCAGTTAGATATCTTGTCCAGACCATACTTGTTTGAACCAAATGACAAGATCACACGCGATGAAATTAAGAATGCTGCACAAAGTATGCTACTTGAACTAGTAGGACAGCGTGCAATTTACGATTTCATTGTTGTTTGTGACGAATCGAATAACACCCCTGATAGAATTGATCGTTCAGAACTTTGGATGGACATTGCTATCGAACCAGTTAAAGCAGTTGAATTTATTTACATTCCACTTCGCTTAGTTAACACTGGAGCAATCCAAGCTGGAACTTACACTCTAGCATAATAGAATTAAAAGAAAGATAGGAGCATTATAAAATGGCAGTAGCTAGTTTAAGCAAATTAACGGTACCGCTACCAGCGGGTCAGAGTTCAGCCAGCCAAGGCTTGTTAATGCCAAAGCTCAAGTATCGCTTTAGAGTGACGCTACAGAACTTTGGTGTAACAAGTCCGACTACGGAACTCACTAAGCAGGTTATGAGTTGCACACGACCAGAAATTTCATTCGAAACAATTGTTCTCGATGTTTATAACAGCAAGGTAAAACTTGCTGGCAAGTATAACTTCACTGAAGTTACACTTAAGGTCCGTGACGACGCAACAGGCGCTGTTAGTAAATTGGTCGGCGAGCAGGTTCAGAAACAATACGATTTCTTCGAACAGGCATCAGCTGCATCAGGCATCGATTACAAATTTACTACAATGATCGAAATCCTCGACGGTGGTAACGGAGCATATACTCCTACTACACTAGAAACTTTCGAACTTACAGGTGCTTGGTTGAGCAAAGTAACTTATTCGGATGTTGACTACAAATCAAATGATCCTGTAGATATTTCGATGAGTATTGTATTCGATAACGCTACACAGCTTGATGCAGGTGGTAACCCAGTTGGCATCGGTGAAAATGTTGGTCGTACTACTCGCACAATGGCTACCGGTTAATAATTTATTATCTTCCACCACTAAAGGCCCGGCTAATAACCGGGCCTTTTTTGTGATATAAATAATAATATGCCACTAGGTTCATATATTCAATCCAACGGAAGAGAGGTAATGCGAGATTACCAGCACGCAAGTCGCTTATACATCGGCGGCGGCGAATACACTCGTATGCCGAAAAACAGTTGGATATATTATGTAGTATTCAATATCAATACATCTGCTGTTATTAACACATCTTGGCTGGGTCAGAATCAGCACAACGAAGTTGGGGTATTAGTTAAAAACGTCGAACTTCCTAAATTTCAAATATCTACAGAAGTAATTAATCAGTATAATAGAAAAACATTAATTCAAAAAAATATTGCATATCAGTCAGTATCATTTTCATTGCACGATGATAATTCAAATATTGTGCATAACATGTGGTTAAATTATTTCAAATATTATTACAATGATTCTAACCTAGGCGGCACCGGGCCCTTAGGAACTGCTAGAGATAATCCAACCGGAGCATATTCGAATAATAAGTATAGTCCTTCTACTACGTTATATTCATCCACTGACTATGGTTTAAATTCAGGTAGAGTTAAAGATCCGTTCTTTCGATCAATTACAATTTATCAACTTAGTAAACAGGTATTCACAAGTTACCAATTAGTTAATCCATTGGTGAAAAATTGGGAACACGATAAATTAGATCAAACACAGGGCAACAAATTAGCTGAAAGTAAAATGAATGTAGACTACGAAACCGTATTCTACGGATCGGGTAGAATACAAGTGGATAACCCTGCAGGATTTGCAGAATTATATTATGATAATACTCCTAGTCCATTAGGTGTAGGAAGTCAAGGATCATTATCATCTCAAGCAGGAGTATTTGGAGCGTTAGCTGGACTTGCTAATCCAAATTCTCAATTAACGCAATCGGATGTTCTTAATTCATTATTAGCAAAAACTACTAACAACCTTCTCAGTAATGTGTCAGGTGTTACCGGAACATTAAAAAATAGTAACGGATATTCGACCCTTAATAGTGCAGCAGGAATTGCACAATCTGCTCTCAATGGTCTAGGTATTAATTTAAATTTAAATCTAGGTAGTAGCATAGCAACCGCTGGCCAATTTGTAGCTAATCAAATTTCTGCGTTAACAGGATCCAGTCAACCACTGGAATCAATTGGCGGAACATATAGTCAAGATTTATCATTAAATGGAACACCTCCGTTATCAGATGATCCTAACAGCATAGCTGACGATTTTCTATCATCTGTTAACGACTCCGAAACTGACATATCAGATGCAGCCTTTACTGAATCTTCATATGATTCAACCCCCGACGGATCAACAATTACGTCCGGAAATTATTTCAATCCTGTGTCGCCGCTTGACGATAGTAGTCCGTATACTGCTAGCAGTGATATTACAATGGATAGTAATCCGTTAGATGTGCAATCAGCAATTGATAATTTGAATACATCATGGTCGACTGATAATGATTTTGTAGCAAGTCAAACTATTGATCCAAATGATGTGCAAACACTTCTCAGCCAGGCTTCGTCACCTGAAGAATTTTCTGCAATTCAAAACGAAGCAACTGCTTCTTATAATGCAGTTACTAGTTTACAAACAACAGTCGACTCCAAATATTCAGATGAATATAATAGATTAACTACTATACAGGTTTCTCAACAAACAGATACTGCAGGATCTCCATTGCTATCATCTGATGATTCTACATTAACTTAACATTGGATTAAAAATGTCTAATTATTATAATAATCTTCCACAACCGAATCAAAATCAAGACAGTTCTCAGTCTACACTTCAAATTTTTGATACATATAATCAAAAACCAGTTAGCATTGATGCAGCAACTTACGATGCAATGACTGGGTTTTTTACCAGTAGGGGATTTGGAAAAGACTCTGCACAGAGCATGGCCTATGTTATTTTAAAACAGGCACTAATTGATAAAATTAAACCTTTTGAATTAATCAGCTCATTAAAGGGATTAGACGATCTACAGTTAAGCAATTTAATCACCGAGTTGCTAAATTATAATAGATACAAATCTAGCAGCTTGGGAACTGCTTCTCCTTTTACTCCTGCAGAAGAAGTGGCTAGGAATATCGTTGCATGAGTATGAAATTCGCCAAGGATTTTTTCAAATTAAAGAATCCTGAAAAATATGTAGGGTTAGGTACTCCGATGTATAGATCGTCATGGGAATTAGCAGTAATGAAAATGTGCGACGAGAATCCTTCTATACAAAATTGGGCAAGTGAATCTATTAAAATACCTTACAGAGATCCCTTAACTGGAAAAAATACTGTTTATGTTCCAGATTTCTTAGTTGTATATGTTGATCGCAATCAAAAACATCATACAGAACTTTGGGAGATAAAACCAAAGAATCAAGCGGTATTAGAGTCTGTAGGGAAGAATCCCTACAATCAAGCACAATATATTAAAAATATGGCCAAGTGGCAAGTTGCTCGACAATGGTCAAAAAAACATGGCATTACATTTAGAGTTCTTACAGAAGATGATATTTTCCATTTAGGCGGTAAAAGACGATAAGTAATGTTATGACTAAAAAATTAGAAACCCTTTTAAATATCGATCCTGTCGAAGAGAAAAAAATAGTCAAGCCAACTAAAGAAACACCTGTAGTTATTAATCTACAAGATAAATTAGAAGAGTTTGATAAAATTAGTGCTGCACTACCTAGAGTTAAAGGTTTAGGTGATATCAGTGATTCTGAACTTGATACATTAGCTGACAAAGCTGAAAAAGCGTTTGACGATCTCATGGATCTAGGAATGAACGTCGAAGCTAAGTATGGTAGTAGAATGTTTGAAGTTGCAGGAACTATGCTCAAAACAGCGGTAGATGCTAAGTCGGCTAAGATCGATAAAAAATTAAAAATGGTAGAATTGCAGTTAAAGAAGCTAGCAATTGATAAGAAAAATAGCAACGATTCTGAAGATCCAGTTGAAGGCAAAGGGTTCATTGTTACCGATCGCAACAGTCTCCTGGAAAAACTTAAAAAAGTAGATAAATAATATACAGGAAAACAACATGAAAACTCTCAATGATTATCTTCTACAGACCAAAAAGACCTATTCATTTAAGGTCAAAATTGCTGGCGAAATTACAAACGAAGCCGAAGGTACTCTTAAATCTCTATTAGAAAAATATCAAATTTTAGAATTTACTAAAACTGCAAAAACTCCAGTACAGGCACTACCATTGGATTTTCCTAGATTACAGAACTCAGAAGTAAATATTTGGGATGTTACCCTTGATTATCCTGTTACATCACACGAATTAATCAACTATATCGGCAACGGTTTGAGAATTAACGAGCAACGAATTGTTGTTCGCAATCCTGGTGAACCATCAGAAGAATATCAACAACCGGGCAAAACCTACGAAGGCGCTCTATTAAACGATCCAAATTTTAAAGAATCTCCGAGTGCAGATTTTAATGATTATTACGGTGACAAATATAATATGAGCTTTGTAAAAGCATTAAACGATGACCTAAAAGCACAGCAAAAAGCTCGCGGAGAAGTAAGGCCAACAGCTGGCATCGCAGAAACAACCAGCGATCTTCCACAAGGAAATGTTAGTCCTATTGCTAAAGGCAACGAAAAGACCTGGGTCGCTAAAACGAAAAACGGAAGATAAGAATATGCAAATGATCGACGTACTTAAAAGATTAGCAGAATTAGATGCAGCTAATCCCACTGTAGCTGGCGCATCAATGACAAACGAGCAAACATTAGTTACTATGTCTAATGTAGAATCTGACCGCCCCCTTAATGAAAGCATTGCAGAATGTGGAGAAATGGGCATGATCGGTTCTCAACCTCAGCACACTCCAGCTAGCTTTAGTGTTAGTGCATCGAGTGGACCTGAACTAAGCGGAATCTTGAAAGACATTATGTCACTTGCAGGTGTTAAGCCAGTTAGCCAAGAACCAGCAATGATGCGACATATGAGTCCAGAATTTTCTCCAGCTCACGTTGCAGAACCTGATATGGCAAAGTCAATTAGCATTATTGATCAAATCGAAGGTGATGAAGGCGACGAAGAAATGGCCGCCGAAGCACAGGCAGATAGAATCTATACAAATAGCCCAGAAGAAGAAATCGAAGCACACGATTTCGGTGACAAACAAGTAACTCCTCGACAGAACGAACCAACTAAGAAAAATGGCGGCGGCAATCCTTATGTACCAACTCATGAAGGGTTTGAACAGATTGCAAATCGTTTATTGCAAGACTACAGAGAGTTTGTTAACGAATCTCAAAAAAAAAGATAGATGAATTAGACTTAAAGACTAAATGGGACTACACTACTAAAGGTAGAAAAAGCGCGGACGAATTAGCAAATAAATCATCTGAGGCAGATAGCAAAGACGACGCAGATAAATTTATTAAGAAAGCATTAAGAAGACAAAACATTGTAAGTAAAACTGAAAAGAAACTTGCAAGAGGACATTGAGAAATCGGAACAGGCTCTTCGGAGTCTGTTCTTTTGAGTAAATAACTATATGGCAGCCGACAATTCATTAATCAAATCTGCTCACAAGAAGCAGAAATTTACAGAACAGGATCTTCTAGACATTGCAAATTGCATGGCCGATCCTCATTATTTTTTAGATAATTTCTTTTATATTCAACATGCCATGAAGGGCAAGATGAAATATCAAGCGTTTGATTATCAAAAAAAGTTAATCGATAGTTATCATAATTATCGATCTAACATCAACATGCTTGCGCGACAAACTGGTAAAACCACTACCGCAGCTGGTTATTTGTTATGGTACGCAATGTTTGTACCGGATAGTACAATCTTAATTGCTGCACACAAATACACCGGTGCAAGAGAAATTATGAGTAGAATACGATATGCATACGAATTATGCCCAGATCATATTCGTGCAGGTGTAACTAGTTATAATAAGGAAAGTATCGAATTTGACAATGGTAGTCGCATTATGGCACAGACTACTACTGAAACAACCGGTCGTGGTATGTCTCTGTCCTTGTTATATTGTGACGAATTTGCATTCGTTCCGCCAAATATTGCTGTTGAATTTTGGACTTCGATTTCGCCTACGCTTGCTACAGGTGGTAAAGCAATTATTACGTCAACGCCGAACAGTGACGAAGATCAATTTGCGCAAATTTGGAAAGAAGCAAATAAAACTGAAGACGAATTTGGAAATACTCAAGAGTTAGGTAGAAACGGATTCCATTCCTATATGGCCCTTTGGAATGAACACCCCGATCGTGACGAAAAATGGAAAAATGAAGAAATAGCCAAAATCGGCGAAGAAAGATTCCGACGTGAACATAACTGCGAATTCTTAGTATTTGACGAAACTCTTGTTAATTCTATCTGTCTTGCAGGATTAGAGGGTAAAGAACCTATAATGAATATGGGGCAAGTTCGCTGGTATAAAAAAATTAATCCAGATGCTACATATATTCTTAGCCTAGATCCTAGCCTCGGAACAGGTGGAGATTTCGCAGGAATTCAGGTATTAGAATTGCCAACATTTGAACAAGTAGCAGAATGGCATCATAACACTACACCAGTACAGTCACAGGTCCGCATCCTTCGAGATATTGCCAAATATATTGACGACCAGTGTTCGCTAGGTGGGAGAGCATCTAGCATTTATTATTCCGTAGAAAATAATACATTAGGTGAAGCTGCGTTAGTTGCAATTAATGAATTAGGTGAAGAAACTTATCCCGGATTATTCCTAAGTGAACCTATTAAAAAGGGACATGTTCGTAGATTTCGTAAAGGATTTAATACTACACACAAAGCTAAAATTTCAATTTGTGCAAAACTCAAACACCTAATCGAAAATAATACTCTCAAGTTATACTCAAAGCCATTGATTACGCAATTAAAAGCATATGTAGCCAAAGGATTGAGCTTCGAAGCCAAGGTCGGCGAACATGATGACCTTGTTGCATCATTACTTTTAAATTTACGAATGGTGATGTTATTACAAGATTGGGATCCAAGCGTTTACGAAAAGATGCATGAATATACTACTGAAGATTACGATCTTCCAATGCCTGTGTTTATAGGATAAATATTTGAATGAAACCGATTGAAATCATAGCCAACGACCTATTTGAAAAAGTCAGAAGTCGTTTCTCTAATCTACAAATGGGAGACGAAAATGGTACTGTTACCACTAATTCTAAAGATGCAAGATTCTTTGATTTTGATTTTGTCGTCGAAGGAAATAATCTCGGACGGGTTAGTATATCAATCAATGATATGGGTAATTTAAAAATCTTTTATGGACAGGGAATTACCGAAGGTACCGATTCGATTGTTCAAGGTATGTGGTATGACTTTCTTAGAGAAATGAGATTCTTTGCTAAACGTAGGCTTCTGCGTTTCGATACTCGAGATATCGCTAAAGGTAATTTAGATAAAAACGACTTTCGATTTCTTTCTCAACAAAAATCAAACGAAGTAACTGAGTCTTCAATGTTTGGAAGCTCAAAAACTTCTTATAGGAAATTAGAAGACACCAGTCTTATCATACGTCATACAGAAGCGATTGATCCAGAAAAGACCGGCGCCCGCAGTCGAAAAATTAAAAATCTGTTTATTCAAAATAAAGACGGGGAAAGATTTAAATTTCCATTTAAGTATCTCCCAGGTGCCCGTGCAATGCAGCGTCACGTTGCTAACGGAGGATATCCGCACGATGATGCAGGTAAAAAGATTATTAAAACCTGTGAAGAAATACTTAAATTAAGTGATTTTGGAAAAAAGGTAAAATATTCTTCACTCAACGATTCTGCATATAATATTGTAGAAAAGGCAGGGCAAAAATTAGGCCAGCTCAGACACCACATGGAAAGTATGAGCAAGCAAAAATATTATGAATCCTGGATGGAATCTCAACAAAATGCTGACAATTCATTAGTTGAGTTAGATGAAGTTACATTAGAAACTTATAAAAATACATTTACTGTTCAGAAATTTGACGAAACTTTGTCAGACGTATTTCCTATCCTACATGCCATTATGCAGGAAACTAATGAAATCGATCTAGATGAGTATGTTGAAGAAACATTCACTAGGCCGCTGCGCGGTAAATATCCAGGTTGGGTGAAATACATCGAGGAAGATCGCAACTCTTGGTCTTTACATGTTCCAGTATCTAATAAATTTATCAAATCTCCGGTACCTATAACTGGGATTACTATTTGGGTACCAAAGCCGCCCGAAGAAGTCGATAGTGCAGGTGATTTAGGAGTGATGTGGGACACAGAAGGTCTCGACCGTGATCAACTTCACGACATGATGACCAACCTATATTCCAAAAATATTTTTGAAGAGCCGTTGCACCAGTTGCTTGCTACACTAGGATTTAGCAGTGTTGCATCTTCAAGTGTGCAGGTTTCTGAATGGGGAATGCAAGACGAAGGAAGAGCCAGCTATGATGCGTTCGGAGTTGCAGAAGAAATACAAAATGTAATGACTAGTATTGAGGGAGAATCGACAATGCAGGAAATAAGTACGTTTGAATCATGGGCAGATTCTTTAGTAAATGAAATGTTCTCCGACGATGAACTAGAAAATCTACAAGATTTAGTAACTCAACCGTTACCAGTTGGTGCAAACGGTGAAGCTGTTCAAGCACTTGCAGGAATCGGAATCACTGATCCTAGCTTAGTAAATGCATTGCAGGCTATTGCTAAAATGCCAAATGGTGCAGATGCAGACGCTAGAGAAACTATTAAATCATATCTCGGTGCAGAAGCTAGCAAATTAGATTGGGGTGATTTAGAATCTGCTCCTGTTGCGCCAGAACCTGCTCCTGCTCCTGAACCTTCAGACATGGCAGAACCTGCTCCCGACATGGTGGAACCCGTTGCCGAACCTTCAGACATGGCAGAACCTGTTCCTGCAGGTCCAGAAGAGCCTGCGCCCGCACCAACTGAAGAAGATTCAGATGAGGATTTTGTTGCATCATTACGTAATAAAATGAAGCGTCATAAGGATGATAATATTGATCCAGATTCAAAAGATCGTCTGATTGAACCGGACTCTTCTCCTAAGAATAGTAAAATGAAGGAAGTCGCTGACATCGTTAGCGGATTTTACAACAGAGAAGACGGCACTTGGACTAAGGGAGAACATGGGGTAGTAACTCATGTTAAGCGTTGCTTTAGTAATGACAGCGGAAAGGGCGGCGAAAAAGAAGCTGCACTTGCTGCTAAATTAATTCAACACCTAAATCAAAAAAACGAAGCCCAACAAACATTTGAAGATATTCGCAAACTTGCCGGACTGTCGATGTCCGAGGCCAAAAAGCCAAGCGCAGGGCTTTCTAAAAAAGAAAAGTCTGCCACAGTTAAGAAAGCAAAGGCCGGCAGCGATATCGGTAAGAAAGGTAAGAGCTTCGATACTGTAGCTAAAGCAGCCGGCGGCGGCGAAAAAGGCAAGAGAATTGCTGCTGCTGCAATGTGGAAAAATATCAAAAGATAACTTATTTTTCATTGACTTGATAAATAAAAGAGCATATAATTCGTATATGCAAAAACGTTCTTTACTGTGTAGTAGCACAGAAAGATACAGGCATACATAGGCATAAAAAAGGAAAATAATCATGGCCTCATTAGCAGAAATCCGCGCGAAGCTTCAGGCTTCTAGCAACCAAAATAACAACAAATCGGGCGGCGGCGACAACGCAATCTTCCCACACTGGAACGCAGCTGAAGGTACTACTTCAATGGTGCGTTTTCTTCCAGACGCAGATCCAAACAACACATTTTTCTGGGTAGAACGTGCAATGATCAAGTTGCCGTTTGCAGGTGTTAAGGGTGAAGCAAATTCCAAACCAGTTACTGTACAAGTTCCTTGCATGGAAATGTGGGGCGAAACTTGCCCAATTCTTACAGAGGTTCGTCCTTGGTTTAAGGATAAGAGTCTTGAAGACCTAGGGCGTAAGTATTGGAAGAAGCGTTCATATCTCTTCCAGGGTCTTGTTGTTAATTCTGATCTTAAGGAAGACAAGGTTCCAGAGAACCCAATTCGTCGATTCATTATTGGATCGCAGATTTTTAACATTGTTAAGAATGCTCTTATGGACAGCGAAATTGAAGAACTACCGACTGACTACGTCCGTGGTTTAGATTTTAAGATCGCTAAGACCACTAAGGGCGGATATGCAGACTATTCCACTTCAACTTGGGCACGTCGTGAACGCGCTCTTAATGACGAAGAAAAGGCTGCCATTGAACAGTACGGTCTGTTCAATCTGCAGGACTTCCTACCTAAGAAGCCAGGCGAAGTTGAACTCAAGGTCATGAAGGAAATGTTTGAAGCGTCAGTAGACGGGGAAGCATTTGACATGGACCGTTGGGGTCAGTACTTTAAGCCAGCAGGCATGGGCGGTAGCGGTTCGCAGACCGGTGAAAACACATCAACACCTGCTTCAACTCCTGCACAAACTCGTGCTACATCACAGGCTGCTTCTGTAGATGCAGACGACGATGTACCGTTTGAAGCAGATAATAAGGTAGAAACATCTTCTGGTAGCGATGCTAGCGCACGAGCCCAGGATATTTTGGCGATGATTCGCAAACGGCAGCAATCAAATTAAGTTAGGGAGATGCCGTTTGGTAAATAAGATAAGCATTTGATATAAATAATCACATGATAATTTATTATGTATATGCATATCTTAGGAAATCAAACGGCACCCCTTACTACATTGGTAAAGGTAAAAATAATAGAGTATTTGAATCTCACGGTAGAATATCAGTTCCAAAAAATAGAAAATATATTGTATTCCTCGAACAGAACTTAACAGATGTTGGAGCATGTGCAATAGAAAGAAGAATGATACAGTGGTATGGCCGAAAAGATTTAGGTACAGGAATATTATTAAATCGAACTGACGGAGGAGAAGGATTAGGTAATCCGGGGCCACTGACTAGAAAAATAATGAGTGAAAATAATAAAGCCGGAATAACCGGAATGCGTGGAAAAACTCATTCAAATAAAACCAAAGAAAAAATGAGCAATTCTGCAAAATCTCTAGTTCGAACAGAAGAACATTTGAATTCATTAAAACTATCAAACTCATTACGTTGTGGCCGGAAAGAAGATCCGGAAATCGGTAAAAAAAGAGGTGAGGCGATAAGTAAGGCCAAAACAGGTAAATCGAACGGACGCATTGGATTAACTCATTCAGAAGAAACTAAAGAAAGAATGAGGGCTTCTCAAAAATATTTGTCAGAAGCAAAAGCAGAAATAATGCGCAATACAATGACCGGCCGTAAAAAAACTCCAGAAGAACTGGCTAAAATTAGCGCGGCTCGAAAAGGAATACCATGGTCCGAAGCTCGCAGAGCCGCACAAAAAAAGAAAAAGGAAAAATAATTATGGCTGGTCGTGCATTCGACATTAGCAAATTTAGGAAATCCATTACCAAGTCCATTGATGGACTAGGAATAGGGTTTAATGACCCAACAGATTGGATCAGTACAGGAAATTTTGCATTAAATTATTTAATTTCAGGGTCGTTCTTTAAGGGAATTCCGATGGGTAAGGTTACAGTGTTTGCTGGAGAATCTGGTGCAGGTAAATCATATATCTGTTCAGGTAACATCATTAAACATGCACAATCACAAGGCATTTACGTTGTTCTAATCGACAGTGAAAATGCACTCGATGAAGCATGGTTGCAGGCGTTAGATGTAGATACTTCTGAAGATAAACTTCTTAAGTTGAACATGGCAATGATCGATGACGTTGCAAAGACTATTTCGGAGTTCATGAAAGAATACAAGACTATGGAACCCGAAACTCGTCCAAAGGTTCTCTTTGTAGTAGATTCTCTCGGAATGTTGTTAACTCCGACTGACGTTAATCAGTTCGAAGCAGGTGAGATGAAGGGCGATATGGGTCGAAAGCCTAAAGCACTTACTGCACTTGTTCGTAACTGCGTAAACATGTTTGGTAGTTATAACGTAGGTCTTGTTGCTACTAATCACACATATGCTTCGCAAGATATGTTTGATCCGGACGACAAGATTTCCGGCGGTCAAGGCTTCATTTATGCATCATCAATTGTTGTTGCAATGAAGAAGCTTAAACTAAAAGAAGATGAAAACGGTAATAAGATCAGCGATGTTGTCGGAATTCGATCAGCTTGCAAGATCATGAAAACTCGTTATGCAAAACCATTTGAATCAGTACAAGTACAGATTCCATATTCTACAGGCATGAAGCCAACCTCGGGGTTAGTTGATATGTTCGAGAAGATGGGTGTACTATCTAAAGTAGGTAATAAGCTAGCTTATACAGACAAGGAAACTGGTGAAATTATCGCCGAATTCCGAAAAAACTGGAGTGAGGATAAACTCAGGCTAATTATGGAACAATGGGATGAAAAACTAGTTTCTCCCATTGACGATACTTTAGAGAAAGCTGAAACAGAATAATGGAAGAACAAGATATTATGAATATTTGGGATATCTTTTTAGAGTTTATCCCAGAAAAAAATCGAGATGCAGCAGCCGCACGGTATGTTACATATTTGGTTAATCATGATACAGACTTAGACGAATTAGAATCGATTCTCGGAAATGATGATCATCTAGACAATGCGATCGAAGAAGTTCTCGAAGAGCATGATAATGATCACGACGAAGATGACGATGACAACGATAAGGATTGGTAATGAATTGGTACTCAAAAGTCAGTAAAGACATAAGTCATTTACCAGATTGCATTGAGTACTACTACGACGAATTAGCTGATGCAAAAAAGGAAACTAAAGTTTATGGCAACCTTGAAAAAGCATCAGCTAGTTTGCCTGGTATTGTAGAACATCGATTTAATCAACTTCAAGAAATCGAAGCGGTATTAGAATACCTCAACATCGAATTACGTCGAACACGCAGCAAAGCATTTAAGAAATATTTAGAAAACTATCAACGTGCATTGAGCAGTAGAGACTGTGAAAAGTATGTCGACGGTGAAGCAGACGTAGTCGATCTTGAAAAAATTGTCAACGAATTTGCATTATTACGTAACCAGTGGTTAGGTATTATTAAAGCCTTAGATATCAAAGGGTATCAAATTAATAATATCATTCGTCTTAGGGTAAGCGGAATGGAAGATGTATCAGTTTAGTTATGTATAATAAATAGATTAGATAAAGGACACTATTATGAATATCTATTATGTATATAAACTATTAGACCCAGATAGCTTAGAACCATTTTATGTAGGAAAAGGCAAAGGACAACGAGCCTGCTCTCATTTTAAAATTAAAAAGAACTCAGATAATCCTAGAAAAGATGCGGTAATCTTAGATATTTTTTCAAGAAATAAATTGCCTTTAATAGAATACGCTTATCAAAATTTATCAGAAATAGATGCATATGAAAAAGAAGAGCTTCTTATCGCAGAATATGGTAGAGAGGGATTCGATATTAATGGAATTTTAACTAATATTACTATCAATTCTAGGCCTCCGAGTCAGCTCGGAAAAAAACGAATATTTACTGAATCCCATAAAAAGAATCTTTCAATCGCTCTAAAAGGCAAATCAAAAACTGTACCCGGTTGGAATAAAGGTCTTACAAAAGAAACTGACGTAAGATTGAAAAAATCTGCAGAAACTAGAAAACAAACTGGCAATAATCATCAAATAGGCCAGAAATATGATCAAGCAAGAATTGATAAAATAAGATCTAAATTAAAAGGTAGAAATATTCCAGAAAACCAAAGACAAAAAATGTCTTTAGCAAAAAAAGGAAAAACTTGGGAAGAAATTTTTGGTAATGACGGTGCAACAATTCGCAGGGAATCTGTAATCAGGGGCGAAAAACATCACAATGCTAAAACGATACACACACCCGATGGCATTTTTCAAACTATAACGTCAGCAGCTGAATTTTATAAATTATCCGATTATTCTATTCGTAAAAGATGTATGAATACAAAAGAAAAATGGAAGAATTGGTATTATGTTCACATTTAACAATTGATTTTTTAATACATCTGTTGTATAATACACGATACAACACCGAGTTTGCAGGAAGGCAATCATGTATATTGAAGATCTAATCAAGTTAGTAACGAATAATTTTGGTCACCTTATTTCCTATAGAGACATGGAAATAATGCAGAGCATTTGTGATCAACTTTACCTAAATGACAGCGTTACTGAAAAGCAAGGATCTTTAATCCTTTGCATATTGAATACTCATAAAGATTCTCTGCGATCGGTAATTCACGATATTTCTGAAATTCTAGAAGTTGCTAACTGGCAAAAGCCATTTCGAACTTTGAATAATATTAGAAAAATTTCTATCGAAAAAAGAAAATCTCCGAACACAGGTATCGAAGGATCTAGCATAGTTGTTAGATTTCCGTTTGATAAAGAGTTAGTAGAACATTTCCGTTCTTTAAATTCGTCGGTTCATCAATTGCATCGAGGTGCGTTTGATCAAAATGACAAGGTTTGGGTATTCAGTTTAACTGAGCACAACATTCTTAAGATCGGAGATTCTGTGCTATCTAGGGATTTTCAATCATCGGAAGAGTTTCTAGAATATTACAACGAATGCAATAGTATTAGATCGAATATTGAAAAAAATATTCCATTATTAGTACATCGCGATGGACAATATTCTATCGACAATGCTCATGCATTGATCCCTCAACCGGACACTGATAACCTAGTCGAAGCATTATTCCATGCAAGATCTTATGGTATCACTACTTGGTGTGACGACGTTGAAGACAAAATTAATAAAGAAGTAAACGCTGTTACTAAGACAGTATTGCTATCTACTAAGAAAAACAGACCGTGGTTTAACAGCGATGTCGTAGATATCAACGAATTTGAAAATTTGTTAATGCATAACAAACCAATTCTTATCATTGTCCCCGGCGGCAGCGAATTAGAACTCACAAAAAAGTGGGTTAAGTTAGCCCAAAGGTTGGGTATCGATAATACAGCGATTAGTGTTATGTTTAGATTACCAAATGATCAAAATGCATTTAATCAATATGTTAAAGATCACCAACTTAACACTGCACCTGATCACAATACAAGAATAGTATTTGTAAGCACTAAAATTACCAAGCCATTAATCAAGGCAGGTATTAAATTTAACACTATAATTAATCTAGGATATTACCAGTATATGCATTTTTCAATGAACGCAGTGGTTGAAAATTCCTGTAATCTAGTGTATTATAGCATAACACAACCGGTAGTATTAAACAAATGGCAACAGCAAGAATTATTATAAAAGACGAAATAAATGTTAAAATAACAGGACTAGACTTAGATACTAGAAAAGAGCTAGTAAAGAAGTTTAAGTATTTTCAACAGAGTGCAAGATATCAGCCAGCTTATCGGTTAGGAAGATGGGACGGGTGTGTTAGTTTCTTTGGTCTCGGCGGAACTACTTATATTAGTACACTAGATCGAGTACTTCCATTATTAGAACAATGGGGATACTATATCGAAGTCGAAGACCAAAGAACTAACGAACCCTTAGAGTTTGATAAAATTACAGAAGAGTTCTGGGGCGATCAAACTTGGCCCACTGGACATCGATTCGAAGGCGAGCCTATTAGATTGCGTGAAGATCAAGTTCGCGCAATCAATACATTTTTAGAAAATCCACAATCTCTCCAGGCACTTGCTACAGGTTTTGGAAAAACCATTGTAACTGCCACAATGAGCAAAATTTGCGAAAAATACGGAAGAACAATTACAATTGTTCCAAACAAAAGTCTAGTTGAGCAAACTGAAGAAGACTTTGTTAATGTAGGATTAGATGTAGGCGTATACTACGGTGATCGCAAAGATTTAGATAAAACTCATACTATATGCACTTGGCAGAGTCTTAACATATTAGACAAGAAGAGTAAGAATCACGAACATGATATTATTTCTCTTGCTGAGTTTCTAGAAAATGTCAATACCGTTATTGTTGACGAAGTCCACCAAGCCAAAGCAGAAGTATTAAAAAATCTTCTTACTCAGAATTTACGAAATGCTCCGATTAGATGGGGGCTCACAGGAACTATTCCCAAAGATGAGCTAGAATTCGAAAGCATCAAGTGCAGCCTAGGAGATGTTGTAGGTCAAGTTAACGCACATGAGCTACAAGAAAAAGGAATTCTTAGCAATTGTCATGTAAACATTATTCAAACACAGGAATTTAGAGAGTTTTCTTCATATCCTGAAGAATTAAAATACTTGGTTACAGACAAGGAAAGAATAGAATGGCTATCGAAGTTTATTAAGGAAGTATCTGCTTCAGGAAATACATTGGTATTAGTTGACCGAATCGAATGTGGCAAAAAGCTTCAACTCGAATTGAGTAATCTATTTTCTATTCTAAAAGAAGATCCAGATGTTAAGTTTATATCCGGCGCAGTTAAATCAAAAGATCGAAAAGAAGCATACGCAGAAGTTGCATCATCTGATAATAAAATTACGATTGCAACGTACGGTGTTGCTGCGGTAGGAATCAATATTCCTAGAATTTTTAATCTTGTGTTGGTTGAACCAGGAAAATCGTTTGTAAGAGTTATCCAAAGTATTGGACGAGGCCTGCGTAAAGCTAATGATAAAGATCATGTCGAGATCTACGATTTTACTGCGAATACGAAATATGCTAAGAAGCATCTAACAGAAAGAAAACGGTATTATAAAGAAGCAAAATACCAATTTACAATCGAGAAAGTTAAAATATAGTACCTTAGCTAGATAATTTAGAATACTTTTCTTTTCGAGATTCTGATAGTTTTTTTCGGGTTTCTTGACTCATAGGCTTTTTGGAATAATATGATGCTTTTCTGTATAAGTACCAGGAGATAATGTTCTTGACTTAGCTCGTTCGATTATGCTATTATATACACTAGAATATTTATTTTGCAGAAACACTTAATAATCTCCGTACAATGGATGGTTGCAATTTATATATTATTTATGGAGAATTAACATTCAAATCCTTACATTAGAAAACAAAACATTTTTCCTAAATGATTTACCAGATATTGTAGATGACGATCTTAGATTCGCAGTGCTCGACAATAGTGATAATCAAAATCCAGATTATTTCTTTTTGCCGCTGATATTTTTAGAATCATTTACAGGCCCGGCAGTAGTATTAAGAATAGGCAAACACGAAATCACCATGCCTCTAGATTGGTGTACTATTGTAGGCGATCCGGCAGGCCCAGAATTAGAAGTATTACCCCTGACTAGTTTAAACGATCGCGGATTTAAGACTTTTACATTTAATCCACTAGGATCATTTAGACCAGAATTCTATGACATTGATATCATTAATGTCTATCAAGATGTTAAATGGTATTTTCCTAAAATGAAACCAGGACAACTTTTATGTGCCCCATTGCACGGCGGAGAAAATCCAATCTGTGCATATTTTGTTAAAGAAGTTAGTCGCCAGTGTGAGCTGGTCCACTATACCCGTTGCTGGTAAAAGAAAGGTAAACTAATGCTTACTAAAGAAAAACTCAATCATCATATTAATCACCTACAAGAAAAGCATGCCGTGTTAGATCGACAGATTGATTTAATGGAATCAAACGGGCATTTCGAAGATGCAGATATTACACATCTTAAGAAAAAGCGTCTTGCAATCAATGACGAAATCAATTTGGTCAAATCACAGATTGTAAATCTAACATAAAATTAGTATAATAGGAACTGAATATGGCATTAGATATCAAACGAGAATTAGCGGGGGTCGATCTTAGGAATTATAATTTCTATGATAAACTCACCGACGAAGAGAAGAAATCATTCAGTCCCTATATTTTAATGCGATATGTCAGTAATGTAGAGGGCGATCAAGAGTTGCAGGAATGGTTCCTAGAGATGACTAATGAGCTAGTTAATAAAGATCATTGGATATTAAGCAAGAATCATAAAGCACTATTGTGGAAACTTTTTGCAAGTTGTGGCGGCGGAATTAAGGTATATCATCCGTATCTTAAAGCTGGAACTAAGGAAAAAGCAGTTAAGATTGAAAAGCTGTTGGCAGAAATTTATCCAGCAATGAAACTCGAAGATATCAAGTTAATGGCCAGTATGATGACCAAAACTGATAAAAATGAATTATTTGACAAAATGGGCTTTGATAAAAAGCAGCGCAAGGAATATGAATAATGAAGGATAAACTAGGATTTGCATTCAACTTAGGATGTAAAGTTGCTCGCGCAATATCAGTTGGTCGTAGTAGCACAGACCTCGCAATCTGTACTGTGACAAGAATCGAAGATGGAAAAATTTATCTCGATGATAGTAAAGTTCATATTAGATTCCCCGAACGGTTGTTAATTATTGAACAAGACCCGTTATATCGCATGGTTAAAAACTATGAGAATTCTAAACCGTGATCAATTTAGAGGCACAACCATTTAACTGTGTGCATTGCGGCAAGAGTTTTATGAAGAACTAATTTTCAATAACTTGTTTAATTCGTAAAGCGTGATTCCTAGAGCATCCTGTGCATATTTTTTGCAGGCATAATCTATACCGTTTACAACAACCGGAGTTGCGTTAGAATTTTTACTACCGCAGGTCTTTCCTTTTCGCTGTTTAGACCATAAACTTCGGGTTTCTTCGGAAATTTTTCGGCCTTTAGATTGTTCAGAACGCTTTAATCTAAGTCTAGATGCAGTTTCTATCCCATACATTTCTTCGTAAGTTAACCCTTTCTTACCCGAAGGAATTCCTTTTCTTTTTGAAGGTTTTCCTTTTTTTGCAATACTTAATTTTTGTTTGTGCTCTTCTGTTTTTGGTCCTTTAGGAATTCCTTTTTGAGATATCGATCTTTTTAAATTCGATTCTGCAGATTCTGGAATATTTTTATGAACTTTTGATATTGCCTCACTGCGTAATTTTCTCGATAACTCATACATTTTAGAACTAGGAGTATATCTATTATGTTTTTTACTAGAAGTCAACATTCGATTCAAGGCAAAAGCCATTTTATATTTTGCAGATCCACTTAGCATCTTTGTTAGTAATAAATGACAAACAAAATGCTGCCTAGCAGACAGCCGAACTAAATTGCTAGGATCATTTGAACCACCTAAACATTTAGGAATAATATGATGTTTTTCTGTATATCCTGCAATGTCTCTTGACTTTGCGCTGTTAATAATGTTATAATACCATGAAGTATATTTGTTTAGTAGGAACATAAATGATGAATAACCCGTTGTTAGTGGAGCAGCCAAATCAATGTGTTCATTGTGGTAAAAAATTTGTTCTTCCCCGAACTTTATTTAGTCACCTCTGTGAGCAGAAGCGTCGTGCTCTTCAAAAAGATGAGAAGCGTGTCCAGGCTGGTTATATGGCATTCAATAGATTTTTCCAACTTACACAAAATGCAAAGAAGAAAAAAAGTTATGAAGAATTTTGCAAAACTAGCTATTATAATGCTTTCGTCAAGTTTGGTAGCTTTGTCAATAATGTTAATCCTCTTTATCCCGATAAGTTTATTGATTATGTTATTAAAAGCGGAGTAAAGTTAGATCATTGGTGCAGAGACGAACTTTATGAAAAATATCTTTATGATATGCTTAAAGTAGAACCTGTAGAAGCTGCGGTACAGCGTACTATTGCTACAATGATCGAATGGGGAGAAGTTAACTCTGCAAATTATACACATTATTTTAACTATGTTAATTTAAATCGTGCAGTACATGATATCAAAAATGGAAAAATCAGTTGTTGGGTAATGTTAAATTGCCGCAGTGGCAAGGAAATGTTGAGTAAGTTTAGTGACGATCAACTAGATATGATAGCTCCAGCATTAGACATGCCGCATTGGGTAAAGCGTTTTAGAGAAACGCCAGCAGATGTTGCGTTAGTTAAAGAAATATGCAAAGAGACCGGAATAGCATGACTACACTTAATAAAGCCAGAGAATTTTTATCTAGATGGCGAATGACCATTGTCGATTCTAACCGCAGGACACCTTCCTATCCGAAACATATCACTTATTATCGATATGATGATATCAACAATATGCCAACTCACTACGAAACTGAAATTCTACATACTATTCAAATTCCCGAAAGTGCATTAGAAGCATTGGTAGACTTCTATGAACGGGTAGAAGAGAGTATGAAATACACAGGTAGTATGGATGTTTTCAATCATTATATTGAACGGCAAAACGCAGATAAAGCGATAAGAGAGAAATATCCTACAGTGCAAAAAGCCTACGATCAATATATGATGCTGCATAAGCTCGCAAAATCAGGCGAAAATAATGCCAGACGTTGATTTAGATTTTGCTAACAGAGACGAAGTGCTATCAATTATACCACATATTCCGGCAATGATTAACGGTAACAAGAAGCATAATACAGGTGTATATTGTCATGAAATTCCAGTTAATCCTCTCACAGGTTTATCTGCAATCGAGTATAATGAAGCAGAAGAGCGTGGATATTTTAAGATCGACTTTCTAAATGTCAATGTATATAAAGATATTCAAAACGAAGCACACTTACAAAAACTAATGGAGCAAGAACCATTATGGGATTTGTTAAAACAGGATGATTTCGTAAATCTACTATTTCACCTAAACGGACACGGAGATATTTTGAAAAAGACTTGCCCTACCTCTGTAGAACAATTAGCTGCTGTGCTAGCGATGATTCGTCCGGCTAAGAGGCATTTGATTGGAAAAGATTGGTCGACAATTATGAGTGAGGTTTGGACAAAACCCGTCGACGGAAGCTATTACTTCAAGCGATCTCATGCAATCAGCTACGCAATGGTAGTAGTAGTTCACATGAACTTACTCTGTCAGCAATTTAGCGAATCTTCTTGTTAGGATTACGAACGAGTTGTATAGATTTTCTTTTAATTCTTTTTTCAGCGATTTCGCTTAGATTAACTGTAGGTCCGAATATGATGTTTACATCTTTACTATTGAATGTTTTGATGATAGGACGATATAGAGTCATATCTAGCTTTAAAAATATATTAATAGGAATCTTACGATTCGACTCCCACCACCATACTTCACCTAATTCTAAGAATCTTTGTTTATCATCATCTGATTTAAGCAACGAATAATCATAGATGCTAGTTACTTGCATATCATTGTTAATAATGATGCCGACATATTCTTCATCGCCACACTGAATGCAGGTAATAAAGGGGAAATTCTGTTGGAATTCTTCTGTTTTGTTATGTTTCATTTTTCAATAAATATAATGCTATGAACAAGTTACCAGTCTATTTATATTCAAATCAATTCGACGTAATATTGGATCTGGACCAAAACAGGGGAATCAATCAGATTATGTATCAGAGAAAGCTAAAAATCCAAAAAGGATTTAAGGATTATATTCAAATCCAATTTAAAAACTCCGATCAAAAACCTGTATCATTATCAACCTCTAGTAATTATTGGTTCGATTTAATCGATTCCTATGGCAGACAACTTGTTCTTACTAAACCGTTAACTATTATAGATGATACTGTAACTTTCCCTGTTTCTCAAGCGCAGACCTCGACTAACACATTGCTTAATTTTGCCGATACTAGTAAAATTACCGTCGGTCAATCTGTATCTGGCTTCGGCATTCCTATTAATTCTACAGTAGTTGGCGTAACAACCAACACTGTAACTTTGAGTAAGCCGACAAATTATCTCATAACTACTGCAACTTCAGTAACATTTAATACTCTTGCACTAAGAGGTGTAGCAAAATTAGAATTAGATCCACAAGATACTATTAATTTAACTGCTGCTAGTTATAAAATTGTAGTCAAACAAGCAAATAATGACGGCACATTTACTCCTGCTTATGCAAATACCTACTACGGAATTGCAGGAGATATCGAAATTCAAGAAGATGGCTATCCAATTGGATTCCCAGTACAAACTGTTAATCGAGCTCAACTCGAAGCAGGCAAAGAATACGACTACGATATTAACAATTTGGGTTATATTTTCTTCACAGGCTGGTTGCGTCCATATCCGAGTGCAATGACTACTAGCTCAACTCAATGTGTTTCGATTAATTTGAATAACTTTGCTGGTACGATTATTGTACAAGGGACGCTAGATAACAATCCGAGTCCGGCTGGTCAAGCCAATGCCGAGGCATTTACTATTACTAATTACGTGTCAGCAACTCCTACACAAGCAACAATTCAGCTTTCATGGAACACTGTAGTAACCGCAGTTCGATTCTCAGTAAAACCATTTAACGATGCGTTCGGTGTTAACTATTATCCAACTGGAAATCCTATTGGTTCAGAAATGAACAAATTTCCAAATGGATTTATTGACATGTTCTCATATTTCAGCTAAAATAGTACAATGAACTTAATAGTGGCTACTTTACAGGCCGTCTTGCCGAGTGATCGTAAGATGACGCCTACTGGCTGGGAGAGCTTTAATGCGCCCTGCTGCATCTATCGTGGCGAAACTCGTGATACCAAAAAACGTGGCGGTGTTATCTTTAAAGGCGAAGGATTTCAATATCATTGTTTTAATTGCAACTTTAAAGCAGGCTGGACTCCTGGTCACGTATTAACTAATAACACACGTAGTTTAATGTTATGGTTAGGAGTTCCTGATAGTGAGGTACAGAAACTTTCTTTGGAGGTAATTCGGGTCAAAAACGACCTCAAACCAGCAGAAAAGACCCTAGATTTTGTCCTAAAACCTAAGGATTTGCCTCAAAATAGCAAGACTTTTGCCGAATGGGTACACGAGGGCTGCGAAGATGAAAATTTACTTGCTACAATCGCCTATGTTTTAGATAGAGGAATGCAACTCGATTGGTATAAGTGGATGTGGACTGATGCACCTGGATATCAAGATCGGTTAATCATACCTTATTATCATGAAAAGAAAATAGTAGGTTGGACTGCTCGTAAAATAAATGAAGGTAAACCTAAATATCTAACGTCAGCACAACCTAGTTATGTGTTCAATTTAGATGAACAAAATTATAACCGACGTTATGTAATTGTTGTCGAAGGACCGATCGATGCAATCACAGTAGACGGCGTTGCTGTTATGCGCAATGAAATTAATGAGACTCAGCTAATGAGGATAAATTCGTTAGGCAAAGAAGTGATCCTTGTTCCAGATCGAGATTTACCCGGATCTAAGATGTTGAACACAGCAATAGCTCAAGGATGGTCTGCGAGTTTGCCCGATTGGGGAGATGACGTTAAGGACGTTGCGGATGCTGTGCGTAAATTTGGCAGAGTATATACGCTTTTCACTATATTAAAATATCGAGAACATGGTGAAATAAAACTGACTATGATGAGGAAAAAGATTACTGCTTTTATTAATGCTGGTAAATAAAATGACAAAGGAAAAATGATGTCATTAATTTACTATGTATATGCATATCTAACAGATTCCGGAATTCCATATTATATAGGAAAAGGTAAAAACAAAAGAGCATGGATCAAAAGTAAAAATGAAAAAATAACTATTCCGAAAAATAAATCAAAAATAGTATTTTTAGAAAAAAATTTAACTGAAGTTGGATCATTAGCCATTGAACGTCGAATGATAAAATGGTATGGTAGAGTTGATAATGGTACCGGTATATTACAGAATAAAACAGATGGTGGACAAGGACATAGTGGTAAAATATGTTCAGATGAAACTAGATTAAAAATGTCAATGTCTGCAAAAGGTAGAAAATTATCTGAAGAGACTAAACAAAAGATGCGAAAACCTAAGAGCGAAGAAACCAGACAGAAAATGCGGCAGCCAAAGAGTGAAAAATCTAAACAAAATTTACGTAAACCTAGATCTGAAGAATTTAAAAGCAAACTAAGAAACCCTAGATCTGAAGAAACAAGGCGTAAAATTAGCATTGCACAACTAGGTATTCCCAAAAAACCATACGGTCCTATGTCTGAAGAACGTAAAGAAAAATTAAGAAAGCCTAAATCAAAAAGTGGTCCAAGAAAACCAATGTCAGAAGAAACAAAAAGAAAAATATCTCTGACAAAATCTAGAAAAAAGGAATCTTATATTAATGAAGGATAAAAATCCGAATTATAGTTATGAAATACAAAAGTTGTATCTAGAAATGTTTATGAGCGATGCTATTACATTTATTCGCTGTGCTAACATTTTTGATCCAGAAAATTTTGATAGAAAACTCCAAGAAACTGCAGGGTTTATTAAGACATATGTCGACCAATACAAGGTTATGCCAGAAGCGCAGATTGTTAATGCAAGCTGCGGAATGGAATTAAACCCTGCAGCACTTCCTGCAGAAAATTATGAATGGTTAATGAACGAATTCGAACAGTTTTCCAGGCATAAGGGCTTAGAACGCGCGATTCTAAAATCGGCAGATTTACTGGAAAAAGGTGAATACGGACCAGTTGAGAAGATGATTAAAGATGCTGTGCAAATATCACTACAAAAAGATATGGGTACAGACTACTTTGAAGATCCTCGAGGCCGTCTAGAAGGACTTAAAAATTCCAATGGTCAGATTAGCACAGGTTGGCCAAGTGTAGATAAGAAGCTTTACGGCGGATTTAATCGTGGCGAACTTAACATTTGGTGTGCAGCATCAGGTGGCGGTAAGTCACTATTCCTTGCAAATCTAGGATGTAACTGGGCGCTGGCAGGTCTTAATGTTCTTTACTTAACGTTCGAACTTAGTGAAGCATTGGTTGCTATGCGTATGGATAGTATGTTAACCGGTGTTGCAACTCGTGAAGTATTTAAAAACCTCGATGATGTTGAACTCAAAGTTAAGATGATGGGCAAACAGTCTGGTAGCGTACAGATCAAGTACATGCCCAGCGGCAAAACTGCCAATGATCTACGAGCATATCTAAAAGAATATCAGGTTAAGAAAGGGTTTAAACCGGATATTTTGCTAATTGACTACTTGGATCTTATGATGCCAATGTCAGTTAAAGTTAGTCCCAGCGATTTGTTTGTCAAGGACAAGTATGTTTCCGAAGAATTGCGTAACCTAGCAATGGAAACGCAGGCAATTGTTGTTACTGCATCTCAGCTTAATCGAGCAGCCGTTGAAGAAATTGAATTTGATCACAGTCATATTTCAGGCGGACTTTCGAAAATTCAGACGGCAGACAATGTTATTGGTATTTTTACAAGTCGAGCAATGAAGGAACGAGGCCGTTATCAAATTCAGTTTATGAAAACACGTAGTTCTAGCGGTGTTGGGCAAAAAGTTGATTTGGAATTCGATCTCGATACATTGCGTATTAGAGATCTAGGCGAAGAAGAAGCTTATAATTCTGCGCCAAAACCTAGTGTATATGAAGGTTTAAAGAAAACTTCAACAATTAAATCAAATGTTGAATACGACGGTACTACAGGTGAAATACGAGATCCCACAGAAGGTATAAATGTAGGAAAAGTTAGAGCCACAACAGGTAGCTCAAAAATACGAGAAATGATTGCTGGATTAAATTCTGAAAAGGATTAAAATAAATCAGCTATACGGTGGCTTACGCAACGGTCGATTGACCGTTGCCACTGTTCTTCTCCAGCACCAGTAAGGCATAAATCTACAGTAGCAGGTGCTGTTAACCAACGATGGCTAGCCGTCCATGGATCTAATCCGCTTTGTTCACCATCTAGTTGTCCCGCACTCCATACTGCTAGACCAACTCCTGCCCTGTATAACTTAGGACCTTCTCCTTGGCTAATGGCAGAAAGAATAGATACGTCACCTGTGATCCCAATTTTATCTGTGATTTTTAGTGTGCTTGCACTGGTCCAATCTAAAGTATGAATAACATGAACTCGAGTTGACTCAACCGGACCACCTATATAAACTAATTCAGGTCCTTGATAATCAATTCCTGCAGCTTCCATAATAGTTTGCATTGTTACTGCTTTTGAGGGTCGATTAACTACTACTCCCCAAGCACCAGTTAGGCTGTGTTGTGCAATTAATACAACACTTTTGGCAAAATGGTAGTCTGAATTCCTAGGTTGCGAGACCAGAATTTGCCCGTTTAAAAAGTTATTCTCATTCATCAATCTATTTAATGAATGAGATAGAGAAAAAGTTATATTTTGGACAAAATATTAACTACGGTGCCGTTTGGAAATTCATTAGTAATGATATTATAGTTATATAAGATATTAAAATCATGCAACATTGATTGATCTCTAGTAGGACACCCTATAATAGAGTTGTATGATTTAATTGTGTCAAATATTGTCTGTTTTACTTCTGGATCGCCTGATAATAATAGATCATGATCCGGAATATTACTAGAAAATTCTAGCTGTACATGATTTGCGCGAGCATTTAAAGAAGCTGCTGTAGTAGATAACTCATCAACATCGACGCATGTTACTTTTTTAGCACCGGATAGATTTGCAGCAATGCCGACTATGCTAGATCCGGAACAGTAATCGACTATGTGTTTATTTTTCACAATCGATGGATTATCTAAAATGTATCTAGCGAGAGCTTGCCCTCCAGCCCATGTATGTGCCCAAAAAGGAAAAGCTACATTATTACCATATTCTTGTTGAAGTAAATGATATAAATTTTTATCTTCTCGGATAAACAGTCTTATTTCTGGAACAAAATTTAAATATTGTAGCTTTGTATATGTTGTTATAATTTTTTCAAGCTTCGGCATATGTTGTTGGTATATTTATGATCCTACAATTATCTGTTAATGCGATAATCGAATGCATTTGATTTGGATAAAATTCTATTATATTACCTTCTTTGAGGGTCTTTGACCATTCTGGAGTTTTTACTGTAACCTCTCCTCTCACACAAATTGTTATATGTGTTTGTTCTTTGGGGTGTTTGTGGTCGGGTAACACATCCCCCTTGCATTCAAAATCATATATAACTGCATTAAGCTGTCCGAATGTGTAAAATTTGTCAGTTAGCATTATATAACTTCATTATCGTATGTTGGTAAATTAAATTCTATAGTAGTTCCTACTAGAGCATGTAGAGAAGAATAATCGATGTTATTTTCTGCGATTGCTTTCTTCTCTTCATTTCTATCATGAAAGAATTTATGCGGAGTATTATCAATAATCAATTGATTCAAATGTTCTGGAGTAGAATCATAGTTGAAAGAAATAGCTAGTCTTAAACTAGCATTATCATGGGGATCAAAATATTCTACTACCATTTGTTTAGTCTCAGGATTAACTGATTCAATTAATGCTTTAAAATTCATCTTATATGTTAACATATATTATATCCTTAGTAATATGTAATAATTACCAATCCATTGCCGCCATTACCTCCATATTGGCTAGTGGCCGTTCCTGCACCTCCGGCACCCACAGTGACAGATAAGGTTGTTCCGCCAGAAATTGAAGAGATAATTGTTTTAGAATAGCCTCCAGCGCCGCCGCCACCGGCATTATTAAGGACACCGCAGCATCCGCACATAGGCATACCTGCAGTCTGATACTCGCCGCCGCCACCGCCAGCACCAGGTGCTCCACCTGCGCCACCTTGTGCTCCGATAGAAGCAGCATGCGCGCCTCCTGTTCCTCCAGCTACACTTCCGCTAATTCCATTTGCACCTGCTCCTTGTGTAACACCTGTATTTCCTGTGGTATTAGTAGTATTACCACCAGATGCTGTGCCGCCCGGCCCGCCTGCTCCGCCACTACCGCCGGAGCCGACTACACCATTTGAACCACCGTTAGCAGTCATTGTAGTTAGCCCTGATCCAGATACAGTAGAGGCGCCGCCGGCGGTACCTGCGCCGCCGGCGCCACCTGCACCCCATACTTCTATAATCATTTTAGTGTAAGCACCGGGTACAGTGTGTGAAAAAGTAGTAGCCGTACTGTATGTATAAACTACTGGATAAGTTGCACTATATAAATTACTAAAGGAAATTGAAGTATTAGTAGATCCGCTACCGGCAGCTAGTCGCAGTGCTGCGTCGGACATAGATATCTGTGCATTTCCTGAAGAGTTATATAAACCGCTAGCACCTGATGCATATAATTCAAGTTCGATTGATTGCCCAGCAGTAGTACCGCCTAGACTTAATTGTCCCGAAGAATTCATAGTTGACATTATATATTAGATCTCCAAGTGATAACTGAAACTATTTATCAGGTAAATTAGGGAATATACTTGATGAAAACTCCTTTTGAATATTGTTTGACAATAATTCATCCAACATTATCATTTATTCTTCAATTCATCAATTTGTTTCTGTTGTTCTTTAATAGCTTGAATCAATAAAGCAACAATTCTATCATATTTAACTGCTAGATACCCGTCTTCTCTTTCAGCAACTACTTCGGGCAATACTTCTTGAATTTCCTGAGCAATAACTCCAATGTCATGTTTACGCATAAAATATTCATCTTCACCGCCGCGTTCATTAATAAATTCTTCAGTCCAATCAAATGATACACCTCTAATTTTATTTAATGCAGCCAATGCATTGGGAATTTCTTGGATATTTTCTTTTAGTCTAGCGTCTGATGAATAATAAGCAGAGACGTTACCAGTAGCACGAATTTCGCCAGCAGTACCAGATGCAGCAGTGCCTACTCCTAATGAGTTTATTTGTGTGTTACCTAATCCTGCCCCGGCGGTAAGATATCCCGGACTTCCGAAATATTGTCTCCAATAACTAGGTGATCCACCATCCGAAATAAGCATAATACTATTTTGTGGCTGTAATGTAGAAGGCCCGTCACTACCGTTTGTACCGGTATATGACAATGTAACGTTGGTACTAGAAATATTTGATAATGAAATTACTGTGCCTGAAGAGGCCGATGCCGGCAGTGTAATAGTAAGATTTGATCCATTAAGGAGTACGTTTGCACCGTAGTGTGTTGAGGATAGAGTTATACTAGTTGTAACTACTAGTTGACCAAATTTAACCGCAGTTAAATAGCTCGATGCAGCAACACCACCTAAATTCGTGGCATTATTTGCTGTACCTGCAACAATATTCCAAGTGCCGGTAGCATTTGCACCAGTTGTACTAGGTGCACCGATACTATTATATGAGATAGTAATAGCCCCGCTGCCATTAAATGTACTACCACTTGCAGAACCTGCACCACCATTGTTTATCGTTAATGAATTAGTGACTGCATTTGCAGTTATTGTTGATGATGTTACCCATGTAGCAGTTGTACCATTGCTTTGTAGTAATGTTCCTGCTGCACCGATAGGCAACATTGTAGTTGTACCAGCACCTGACTGGATGTGAAGTGAACCTGCTGCGCCGCCTGCAACATTGGTAGCAGTACCTGCAGTTAATGTACTTGGAGCAACCCATGTAGCAGTTGTACCATTGCTTTGTAGTAATGTTCCTGCTGCACCGATGGGCAACATCGTAGTTGTACCAGCACCTGATTGGATATGAAGCGAACCTGCTGCACCACCTGCAACATTGGTAGCAGTACCTGCAGTTAATGTACTTGGAGCAACCCAAGTTGCGGTCGATCCGTTACTTTGTAGAACAGTGGCATTTGCTCCGATAGGCAACATTGTAGTTGTACCAGCACCTGACTGGATGTGAAGTGAACCTGCTGCGCCGCCTGCAACATTGGTAGCAGTACCATACATTATGCCCTGTATATATAGGTTACCACCTGCAGTAATATTTCCTGATGCTAGTAATGATCCATTAGTTACACCGCTGGTGCTTGCTGGATTGTATGATATAACATCACCGACAAAAATACTACCATCTAGTTGGACGGATAGCTGGCCAGGAGCGGAACTAAATGTGAATAATTGACTACCGACGCCGCCATTATATACAATACCAGTTACTGCATCTATGTTAGAATTTGCGGGAGTCGAGCCATTCCATGCACTATTGCCGAAAAAGAAAGCCCCAGTGCCGGTGTTATATACTGTAGATGGTGTGAAATTCCCTCCTACATACATCGATCCTTGTACACCTACACCACCTGCAACTACTAATGCACCGGTAATAGTAGAACTAGCATTAGTTGTATTAGTAATTGTAAATACATCAGGAGTAACAATAATCTGTGTAGTAACTGTAGTATACTGAATATCTAATTCTTGAGCAACAACTTTGCCGCCGACGTACAAGTTACCGCCGATACCTACACCGCCTGCGACTTGTAATGCACCAGTAATTGTTGAGCTAGCATTCGTAGTATTAGTGCTAGTGAATATTCCGCTCATATTCATGTTACCGGATCCGTAACTATGAGCAGTGCCTAATGATAAGTCACCGTTTTGCTGTAATAAAAGGACCTGTTGCCATGCGCCAAACTGGTTGTTAGAATCTCTGTTAGTTCTAACCCACATATACGCAGGCTGGCCAGCGGATCCAGTCTGATCGCCGTATCCAGTCCAGGAAAAATAAGTTTGTGCCATCGAGTTTGCATAATTCGACGACATTGATTGTAAGTAACCATATGAAGATGGATATCCAGAAGATGAATACAAGTTTGCAGCATAAAATCCCGTAGGATAACTCGTTGCTGTGGTCGTGCTGGTTGTAGGAACGCCGGATGGATTAATGCCTAAAGTCCATCCATTTACACTTATAGTCGATGTACTGTAACTTACTAGACCAGTAGCGGGATTGATAGAAAAACTAGATGTAGTGTATAAAGATCCAGCTGCAGGGCTTGCATTATTTGCGTTAACAAATGTTGGATAGTAACTAGCTGAGGCAGTTTGGAGCACAGTATTAATATTAGAAGCGTTAAGGGCAGTTACCGCATTAGTTACTAACGTCGAGGTATTGAATCCGTAGGCATAGTTAGCATATCCGACTAGCGTACTGGCGGTATTGATTAAATTAGTGGCGTTAACTGCATAGCCAACCTGTATAGTTGAGGTATTTGCTAGACTATAAGCAACCGCAGCTGAAGTTGCAGTGGCCGCATAACCAACCTGCGTAGTTGCGGTATTTGCCAAACTATAAGCAACTGCGGCATAGGTTGCGGTCACTGCCGATCCAGCAACGATATTCCAAGTACCTGTGGCATTTGTACCACCAGTACTTGGCGCACCGATTGTATTGTATGAAATGGTTAGAGCACTACCGCCGTTATACGTCTGTGGACTTGCGGCTCCAACACCGGCACTATTAATAGTTAGTAAATTACTAACACTGTTTGCAATCAATGCGGTACCGGCAACGATATTCCATGTACCTGTGGCATTTGTACCGCCAGTACTTGGTGCACCGATGCTATTATATGAAATAGTTACAGGAGAACTACCGTTGAAAGTACTACCACTTGCTGCACCAGAACCACCATTATTAATTGTTAACGCATTAGCAACACTCAATACCCCAGTACCGGTCGAAACTGCCCAAGGCCCGATAAACATATTTGTAGCAGTAACGATGCCTACAAATCTAGCATTTTGATCAGGAGTTATAGTTAGCGCAACAGTGTTATTAGTTGCAACTTTGAAATTAAATGCGTTAGGAGTACCAATACTTAATGTTCCACCGGCACCATATAAGTAAGTACCGCTTGGATCACTAAATGGATCTATACCCGAATATCCGGTACCATTGATACCAAAGTCACCATAGATTGAAGCGCCGGTTGTACTATTATTATTAAGAATAAAGTCAGCACTCGACGAACTACCACCATTTAGATTTTGTAAAACTACCTGTGCATAAGTATTTGTATTTTCAGCAAATGATGATATAATATTAGTATCACTGAAATTTAATGTTGTTCCGACCTGCAATACACCGCCGTAAGTTTGTGTAACCGGCGGTACGTTAATAATTGCAGCATTTCCTCCAACGTTTATATTTCCGCCGATACCAGCACCACCTGTGACCTGTAATGCACCCGTGTTAGTTGAAATAGATACAGTGGTATTTGTAATGGTAAAAATACCACTATAGGGGCTGATATTTGCCAACGATGAACCAGTTGATACTGCCCAAGGACCAATAAACATATTAGTAGCAGTAACTACTCCGCCGAAAAATGCGCCGCCTGCTACGCCTACACCACCTGCTACCTGTAATGCACCAGTATTTGTTGATGATACACCGGTGGTACCAGTAATAATATGGATTGTTGAGGTTATGATGCCAGGAGTATATAGATTACCGGTCGAATCAACCGTAAGCTGGCTGGCGACCACGAGGCCGTTATGAACGTAAAAACTTTTATTTTGGCCTGCCACAGTTCCATATCTCCCTAAAGGCAAGTATAAACGGGGTGCATTTCTGCACCCCTATGTATTTATTTACACTACAATGTAAATCTTCTGAACCTTTACGGTATTAGTGTTATTAACACCTACACCTTGTAGTAATACATTGCCAGTAGCAGTAGTAACAGAGAATGTCATAATCGGTGCAGCACCAGTAAACACTGATGTATCCTGCAATGAAGGGTTATTGCCGTCATGTATAACTAGTACTTCTGAACTTTGATACTGCGAAGTAACTGTATTGCTTACACTGATTACATATTTTGCAGTTCTATAAGACAGCATCGAGAAAGTATCAATAGTAACAAGGGTATTATTAACAGTGATGCCATTATCGTTTTGTATGTACGCACCACTTTGTGCAACAGTTACACTACCGCCGGATATTAAACCGCCCTGACCAGTAATAGATCCACCTGCAAACACATTACCGCCTACGCCTACGCCACCTGCTACCTGCAATGCACCAGTATTAGTCGATGTTGATACAGTAGTACCGGACAGTGTTAATGAGTTTTGCCAAGTAGCAGTATTTGTACCCATAACCAGCACGGTGCCGACAGTACCCGAAGCAATAAACGAAGTAGCACCTGCACCAATTTGAATTGGAATTTCACCGGAAACCCCACCGTACAAGTTAGTTGCTGTATTTGCATTTCCCGCAACAAGCGATCCCGAAGTTGCCCAAGTAGCAGTTGTACCATTACTAATTAACAGTGTGCCATTTGCACCAATTGGAATAAACAATGTTTGGCCAGCAGCATTCTGATATGGAATACTTCCCAGTGCTCCGCCAGCTAAATTAGTTGCTGTACCAACTGCTAATGTGCTTTGTGAGACATATGTCGGAGCACTTGATCCGTTGCTTTCTAGAATTTGTCCAGCAGTACCATTAGTAATAAATGCAGTTGCTCCTGCACCGGTTTGATACGGAATTTGCCCAGCAGTACCGTTTGCAATATTAGTAGAAGTACCGACTGATAATGTACTCTGTGATACATAAGTCGGAGCAGCAGCACCGTTGCTTTCTAAGATCTGTCCAGCGGAACCTGGACCAGCAAACGCAGTTAATCCAGTAGCACTTTGGTAAGGAATTTGTCCAACTGTTCCGCCTGCTAAGTCAGTAGCAGTTGTAGCTTGACCGGCTGTTAAACTGCTCAATGCAGTCCAAGTTGCTGTCGATCCGTTCCATGCTAGTACCTGTCCAGTAATACCCGAGGTAATATATGATGTAATACCAGCAGCACTTTGAATTGGAATATATCCCTGTAATCCACCTAATATATTAGTAGCAGTTGTAGCAAAGCCAGCTGTTACACCAGTTACTGCGGTCCAAGTTACAGTATTAACACCCTGTGTTAGAATGTATCCAGTGGTTCCAGTTGCAGCAAATGCATAGGATGTACCATTGCTGATAGCAACTGCACCAGCTGGTCCGATAGTAGTAGCAGCAGTACCACCGTTTGCAATACCCAGTGTACCCGAAAGTATAACTGTTCCAGTTTGGTTAGTTGCAGTAAGACCAGTTGTGCCGCCCAAGAACTGAGTAACACCTAGGTTTGAAACTGTTACAGTGCCGCCTAATGAAACTGGGCTACCGGAAACGCCAATGCCACCATTACCTGCTGATACAGTAATTGAACTGTTAACCAGTGAGCTATTACCAATATTAGTTAAGCCCGATCCGTTACCGACATGAGAACCATTAAAAGTACCAGAATACAGTGTATTTGCACTCGGATTGTAGTATAATCCATAAGCAGTATTTGGACTTAAAACACCTGTTGAACTAGAGAAAATGCCGATATAGTAACTGGCATTTGCACTAGCATTAGGTGTTAGACCAACTGTTTGTGCAGCACCGACTACGATAGTTGAAGTACTCTGCCAAGTAGCAGTCGAACCACTTTGCATAACAAGAATGCTGCCCGCAGAACCTGCAACAATAAATGAAGTCTGACCAGTTGCAGTTTGAATCGGAATGTCACCTGCAATGCCACCTGCTAAACTTGTTGCAGTACTAATAACGCCAGAGATAGTAGCGTTAATAGTTCCAGCAACTGTTAAGTTACCACCGATATAGGAGTTACCTGCAACACCGAGGCCGCCGTTAATAACCTGTAAAGCGTTGCCTGCAACACCCGTGCTTGAAGCACCCGAGGCCTTGAAAGTACCTGTAGTGTTTACAGTAATACCGCCGCTAGACACCCAGTTTGCAGCACCGTTAATTGAACTTCCGTCATAATACCATGTAACATACGGAGAAGATGTAGTTCCAATTGCAAGTCCACTGTTAGCAGCCAATGATGCATTAGCAGCAGAAGTGTTTAAGAATAAGACAGCATCTCCGCTGGAAATATTATTCTTATTGACAATGAACTGAGTACCGTCAACATACAAATCGCCTGCAATGTAAGCAGTTCCACCAACTGCAATGTTACCACCAAATCCTGCACCACCCGTGACCAGCAATGCTTGGCCCGACGATGTAGATGTTCCGTTAGAAGAGTTAGTAATTGACAATGCGCTAGGAGTTGTTGCACCTCGCGCAGTAACACTCTGTAGTGTTGATGTGTCGTTAATTGTAACTACACCAGTGCCGAGATTAACAACGACCTGAGTGTCTGTTCCAGCAGTAATATAGTTTGCAACTGTTGCAGATGTGAGTACTTGGAATCCACTGCTTAGTATAGATCCGCCAACATTTAGTGCACCGCCAATGCCTACACCGCCTGCAACTGTTAGCGCACCGGTGTTTGTTGCGTTTGATGTAGCAGTACTTTGTACAGACAAAGTTCCTTGATCAGTTTCGCTTGATGTAAGTGTGATAGAGGTTGCAGTAATTGCGCCACCGACAACTAATCCGCCGCTAATACCAGCGCCGCCGACTAATACTAATGCACCAGTTGCTGTTGAGTTAGTTGGAGTAGTTGCAGAATTTAGGTACATTACTATAGAAGCAGTAGTAACCTGAGGTGCTGTAGCAGCAACTACAAATCTCATCTGCGTACCGGTTGTAGTAGTACCAAATACTAAGTCGCCGGGTGCATTGGCAGAGCTGGCATTCTGCCCTACCATAATGTAACCATCATTTGGTCCTAAGGTAGTTCCTAAACTGAGAGGTTGTGAACCATCCCATTTGCTGCCAGTAATACCCATATCAATATAAGCACTACTTGTAGTTACGTTATCAGCTGAAGCAACAATATCTGTAGATGCCTGCGTTCCAGTGTTAACGTTCTGGACGTTAATTTCCATGTAACCATTGTAGTTACCTGTGGCTTGGAACATTGTTTGAGCAAATGGTGTATAGTTCTGCACGCCTGCATACAATGCACCATTACCAGTAGCATCACCGTAGAACACACCGCTGGTAGCACTGACTTGGTTAACAGTAACAACAACGCTAGTACCTGTAATGTTTCCGCTTACAGCTAAGTTACCGTAGATGTTAGTATTGCCGACAACATTTAACCCTGCACCGATACCAACACCACCTGAAACAACCAATGCACCATTAGTAGATGTTGTAGAGGGAGTAGCATTAGTAATAGTAATAATTTGGTTAGTGCTAGAACCTCTGCTAGTTACAGTCTGGAATGTATCAGTGCTAGCAACGGTAATCTGTCCAACAGTACCGGTAACTGAAATTCCGCTGCCACCGGTAATCGATGTAACGGCATATCCACCAACTGTAGCAGTTGTAAGTACTAAGTTTGTAGCACTGCTATAAATCGCGCCGCCGACATATAAGTTTTGACCAATCCCAGCACCGCCAGAAACTACTAATGCGCCCGAGTTAGTCGAAGTAGCGTTAGTTGAAGACGAAATAACAACAGAACCCGGTGTGTAAATAGTTCCTGTAGTTCCGTCGATTGTAGTCCCACCATTGCCTACAGTTAGGCCATTATGTACATAGAAAAATTTGTTTGACATCGATTAATTGCTCCTGGTAAAAACCTTCATTCTTATTTATATATTATGCAGTCATATAAGTTGCGCGTAATTTAATACTGTTGCCGGAATTTGCACCTGTAGCATATAAAATAACAACATTACTGATCACTGTAGCAGTGAATGTTACAACATTTGATCCATTTGAAAATACTGATGTTTGTTCAATGCTTGCAGAAACACCATCCTGAATTAATAAAATATTAGTGGCTTGATATTGATTGTTGCCAACATTGTTAACGCTGACAAAATAATTAACTGCCCTGTATGCACTTGTTGGAAACGAGTCAACTGCTACAGCACTTCCGTCAACAAAAATATACGGAGAATTAACAATTTCTGCCGAAGAATCAACAATAAGTGGTCCAACAATAGTTAATGTGTTAGTAATCGACATTGCTCCGCCGATATGGACATTTCCTCCAATACCTACACCACCCGAAATAGTCAACGCACCCGAATTTGTCGAAGTTGATACAGTATTATTTGTTATCTGAACCGCATTATTAGTAATCGATCCTCTTGATGTCACAGTCTGCAGAGTAGATGTGTCATTAAAAATAAGAGCGCCTGAACTACTAGTAACAATTTGTATATCAGTCCCACCGTTTACTGAACTAGCAAAACTCGATGTAGTTAAGACTGCCTGTCCGCCTGCGTAGAATGTTCCGCCGACATACAAGTTTCCACCGATACCGACTCCGCCTTGAATAGTCAATGCACCAGTAGAAGTCGAAGTGGCAGAGACAATGCTTAAAATTGCTACGGTGGATATACTAGCATTAGATCCAATATTAACAATAGTGTTAGAACCAGTTGATCCACCTGTAGCAATATTAACAGTTTTAGTAGTGCCAATGGCATTTGCACCATTGGCGATGTTTACTGTTTGGGTTGCAGTTGATTGCCCGATTGTAATCGCACCAGTCCCGGTAGGAGAACCAATAATAGTAGCACCACTAGTAGCCTGTGTTTGAATACCGAGAGATGCAGAACCTGATGTGCTAATAAGACTTGAAAGGCTAAAGCCAAGGGTAAACTGCCCGGATGATGCCACGGTAAGTGTATTTGCTCTAATACTATCTGCACCAAGCGCATATAATGTTGTTGCAGTTACATTATTCCCACCTATTGGATTTGAGAAGTATGTACCATATAAACTTGTTATAGTAATAGTATTAGTTGCCGAAACTGTAGCAGCACCAATGTTGTTAATATAAACGGCCGCAACAGTGCCAGTTGATGTTAAATCAGTGTATGTTGCGGTATTTTGAATTAATGAAATACCGTTAGTTGTCCAAGCAGGAGCGGAGGTCTTGACCGGATTTAATATAACCTGTCCATTTAATGCAATTGTACTAGTTGAACCAGTGGTAATATTACCAATATTAACCACTGTAGTTGAACTTGTTAAACCACCGGTACCAATGTTAACAGTTTTGATATTGCCAGCGGTAGTTGCGCCGGTTCCTATACCAGCGTTACCGGTTGATGAGAATATTCCAATTGAAGACCCGGATCCAACGGTAATAAGGCTTGCACCAACCGTAAGCGCGGAGATTACGGTTATACTATCAGCGGCCAATGCATATGTTGTTACCCCGCCAACGTTTGTTCCACGTACAGGGTTCTGAAAATATGTTCCATACAAAGAAGACACTGTTATTGACGTGGAAGCAGCATAAGTTTGTGCGCTGAACAAATTCATATAGGAAACAGCCACTGTACTTGATGCAGTAGTGGTTGTATCAGTAAATGTACCTGCTGTTTGAACAAATGCAACACCGTTTGTAGTCCATGCAGGAACTGAATTATTACCTGGTGATAATAAAATTTTACCGCCAGCGTAGAGTCCATTTCCGATACCGACTCCGCCTGCAACCTGCAATGCACCAGTGTTAGTCGACGTCGATGTTGCAGTATTTGTTATATAGACAACATTAGTTGTTGTTGCACCTCTATTAGTGACACTTTGAAGAGTCGAGGTATCACTAATAACTAAAGTACCTGTTCCTGTAGTAGATATAGAAATATCTGTACCAGAAATAATTGCAGCAACAAATGAAGCAGCCGTAGTCAATTCTTTTGTTACAGGATTGTAGTATACTGACCAAGATGTTGCACTTGATGATGCATCTGTTCTAATAGGTGCAACATAAAATGCACTTGCATTACCAGCATTTAACGCAACACCAGATGCATTAAGGACGATTGAATTGTTAGACTGTGTTGTCTGACCTGCAACCCTACCTATAGCAATAGAGTTTGCACCTTGATTTGTTTGCCCTGCTTGGTATCCGATAGCAATTGCATAGTTGCTTTGTGTATTTTGACCAGCAAAAGATCCAACCGCTACAGATCCTTGTCCTTGGCTTTGTCCTGCTGCGTATCCGATTGCATTTGAATACAATCCTTGAGAATTACTTGCAGCGTTTGCACCAATTGCTACACCGCTGCTAGCTTGATTATTTGTTGCAGCATTGTATCCAATAGCAACTCCTGCTTGAGAATTAGTTCCTGCATTGTATCCAATAGCAATTGCATAATTGCCTTGATAATTTTGTCCCGACCCGAATCCTAAAGCAACAGCACCTTGCCCTTGTTTTAAGCTTCCTGCACCTACACCTATTGCAGTTGCATACAAAGTCTGTGTAGTTCCTCCAGCACCATTACCGATTGCAATAGCACCTCCGCCTTGATTTGTTTGTCCTGCATCAGTACCAATCGCAACAGCACTACCACCTTGATTGTATTCACCAGATTCTTGTCCGATAGCAATTGCACTGTTACCTTGTAAAGTAACGCCTGCATTAAATCCAATGGCAACCCCGGCACCCTGCTGTCCTGTTTGTCCCGCATTGTATCCGATAGCAATTGCGTATATAGTCTGTGTACTTGCGCCGGCATTGTAACCGATTGCAATAGCACCATTCTGCTGTTGTCCGTCAGCGGCTGCACCGTTACCTAATGAAACATTATTAGAATTAAGATAAATTTGATCAGTCGATACGGTATTAGCAAAAAGATTATTGATAGTAGCAGTATTTGTTACAGTCAAATTTACAAATGTAGCCGTAGTCACATTTAATGGCGAACTCAATGATAGGGTATTTGCCGTTACATTAGTAAAAAATCCAGAGGCCGAACTATTTGAACCAATAATTAAATTGTCTAAATAGCCAGTTCTGCCTGGATAGATATAGACAGTGCCGTTATTTGTCGGTTCAATAGTAACGTCTTGTCCGTTATTAGGCGATAAAGTAACTCCGCCTGTAACTGACAAGTTTTTAAACACAGTTTCAGTATTAACTTGAAGATAGTTAGTAATAATAGTTGTTGCAGTTATGCCATTAATATATCCAACTTGAGCAGTTAAATTTGTAACTGTTAAGGATGAGAATGTACCAGTACCTGCATTTAACGTTTGGCCGTTAATATAAACATTGCCGTTTAGATTTAAAGCACCAGTACCGGTAGACTGAATAGTTAAATTACCATTCGGAACCGAAGTTTGAATAGTACTACTAGTAAATGCTACTCCGCCGAGCGTATTTGTAAATTGTAACTGCCCATTAGACCCGGTAACCAGTGTGTATCCGGTAGAAGTTGTAGGAGTCTGACCAAGATTTGGCTGAGCACCATTAAGAGTGATAAAAAAGGTCGAAGTACCGGAAGTACCCGTCAAACCTACAGCGTTGTTTAATAAAGTAGGCATCTTAGCTGTTTGCTGTCTCTAATACACTTAAAGTCAGTTTAATAACACCTGGTACTTCTGCGTAAGCAATAATGCTATCTAAACTTTCAATAATCATCTTTCCAGATAACACACTGGCCGCATTGTTATTTGGTATCGGAAATCCTACAACTTGTTCCGTTAAAGTCTGTCCAGCCTGACCTCCATTTCCTTGGTTATCAGGCAAAACAGTGTTATTTCTATAATGTGCAAAAGTTATTAAATGAGTGCTTGTATTATCAATATTAGCAGCATTTGCCATAAGGATGATGGAAGTAACTCCGACTGGTGCAGTGTACACTGTAGCAGTTGTAGAAGTACCAAGAACCGCAGTCTTAGTTTTAAAAGTGTTTAACGGTAGTTGTGCCATCTGTTTTTATCCTTATTCAATCGCTAATATAAACGGAGTCATGTTTGCAAACAATGACTTGGTAAAGGTTCTTCCCGATAATACACCAGTTGCCTGGCTGATTACCAGATCTGGACCAATACGGAAATCACCATTTTGATCAGTTGAGGTAAAGAATACTTTACCATTATTTAATTGTATTACTTCTTGAGATTGAATCGGGTCTGCAACTCCTGCTTGAGGCAGTGCTCCATAATTTGATCCAGCTCCAACATATTCAAATGTGTAACCACTTGCTGACATATATGATCTTTGATAGAAATTAATCACAGCTCTGTCTGAGAATAAACCTGGATCAGTAACAGTTTCCTCAAGTTCGACTAGATGGAATGTTCCAGTTTGAGCGTAAAAACTCTTTCCTGCAATTACTGCATTGTAATTTCCACCATTTGCGAGGTCATTTACAACTGCGTCTACGATTAATCCAATATCTCTAAATGAAGATGTTGTGTTATAGCTTGCTGTTGAGATATTACTTACATATTTTGCAGTTTCTGCTTGTATAAATGCTCTATTTTCGACCAAGAGACCTGCTGCACTTGCTGCTCCACTAGGTAATGTACCGGATTTTGTAATAGCAGGAGCAGAATTTAGTCCATTTAACAGGATACTTTGAATAATATTTAAATCGTTGGCAATAAATGATCCAGCACCTGCTCCTCCTTGCAGAGTAGGATCGATAACTTGAACAGTTCCTGTTTGCAAAGGAGTTACTGCTTGATTTGCAATAATTTTTTGAGTTAACGAGTTGATGAACACTGTACTGCTACTGCACACACTACGAGATGTACTTGGCAATAATAATGTGCCAGAAGTAAGAGTCGATGCTGCAACAGTGCTCGACAGCACAGTATAATACGCATTACCGCTGGTGTAGATGTTAAAATAGTTGCTATTATTCGCATTACCGCCACCGGAATTTAATGGTAAATTCAATGTTATGCTCTGATAGTTAATATCACTGATTATTGTTCCAGTAGTTACGTAGGGTTTTCCAGAGGAATCATAATTTTTACCAGTTTGATCAATTACATAAAACGCCTGTCCTATAGACATATTATTAGTATCAATGCCAGTAATTGTAATTGTACCGGTAGTTAATGCAGCAGCGTTAGTACTTCCACCTAAATATCCAGGCAAACCTTGATTATTCACATAACCAGTAGGAGGAATTACTTCCATTACCTGTCCGATATGAGGTCTTAGTGCAGGATCTGCAATAAAGACTTCTACTGTACCGTTTTGCGGATAATATCCTGTAGGGAAATACGGAAGAACCGGAGGATTTGAAACATATCCTGTAAATTCTCGTGATCCATATCCCTTGGCTGTTAAACAATAATCACCAAAGTTTGAATTTGAATTAGTAATAGAGCAAATTCCGCCGTTGTCTACGATAACAGCTTTATTACAGAAAATAGTAAACACAGACACTAGCTGCGCATAACCACTATTTGTAATGTGAATTCCGATTCCGCCTTGATTAACCTGTGTAAATGCATCATAAACAAACGATGCAATCGGCGATCTGTTAGATACCACACTACCATCAACTAGGCTTCCGCCCATTGCTCCAATAGGATTGATTGCTCGTTCCGCCCAAGTAGCAGGGATATTAGCAGCTAAAGTCGGATAAACTGAAGTTTGACCAAAGTATAACGTACTGTTGTCACCATTACCTACTGTACTTTCACTGATATTCACCTGATAAACATTGCTGCTTACCGTTGTAATGCTAGTAATTACTGGAGCAATCTTAGTATCATCTGAACTTAATCCAGTTTTTACAAAAATTCCATTACCTTGGAACACTGTAGGAGCAACAGATGGTCCATTTTGTATTATATTGGTAAGAATTCCAAAGTTTCTTGATACTGATAGTGTAGCACTTGCACCTTTATCATAAAATGGAAGGAATACCTGCGTATCTGCTACCTGCGTAGCGTTAACAAATGCATTAACTTCGGATTGAATAAATGATCTATTAGCTTCTAATAATGTAGCAGCATTTTGTACGAATGTATTACTGCTAGGAGTTAAATTAATCGGAGTTTTTGGTGGTGCAGCCGCAGGACCGTTATTGATAATATCAGTAATAAGAGAAATATCTGCAGAAACAAATGCAGCTTCGATCGCAGTTCCTGCAGGAAGGTTAGTAACCTGCGATACAGTATTTTGATAAGTGATAGGAATTGTTGTACCAACAATGATGTCCGAAACTAAAGTATTCAGATATTGATAAGCAGAAGTTGCCGCAACTAGTTCATTTACAAGAGTTGTACTAGTACTGCTATAACTCCAATAATATACTCCGCTTTGAATTGCTTGTCGATTTCCTCCATAAAGCAAATCGAAACTTACAGAATTTACAATATATCCGACATCTCTTGCACAAGTAGCAGCATTATATTGATAAGTTAAGAATTGATTTATATAAGCAATTGTTTCGGCTTGAATAAATGCTTTATTAGCCAACAAATTAGCAGCAGCATTCAACATATTAGTATTTGTTGTCTGTGTTACACTAATAGGTTCTTTAACTGCAACAATATTTGGTCCGTTATTGATAATATTAACAATTCTATCAACTTCACTTGACAAAATAGAATATGTATCAGCATCCGAAACTGCCAAATTAGTTATTTGTGCAACGCTAGACTGTAAAGGAGTTACAGTTTCGTTTAGAATAATTTGTTGCGACAATGCTTTGATAAATTCATAGGCCGCAGTAACTTGAGGAACTTCATTTGGTACCACAGTTGATGCAGCATTATAACTGTAATAATACACACCGCTTTGAATTGCTTGTCGATTTCCGCCATAAAGCAAATCAAAACTTACAGAATTTATAATATAGCCAACGTCTCTATAGCAAGTATCTGCATTATATGCAAAACTAGGATAAGTTGCTGCAATATATGCATTGACTTCTTGTGCCATATAAGTTATATTTGACTGCAACAGTGCGAATGCATTTTGAACACTGACATTTGACGAAGCGGTAATACCATTAGGGATGATATTATTTGTAACACCCGATGTACCTGTGCTTAAAATGTTAAGGATTACAGAAAAATCTGCTGCAATAGTACCAGCCTCTGTAGGAGTACCGGATGCTGCGAGATTAGTAATCTGTGTACCTGTAGAATATCGTGCTCCGCCGGTATTGTTAACAACTATTTTTTGTGCCAACGAACTCAAATAACTAATTGCATTGCTGGTTGTAGTTATTTCGCTTCCAATAGCACCGACATATCCGTTCTGACTCCAGTATTGCAGACCTGCAAAAGTAGATTGGCTATAATTACTGGTAGGAAATGCTAGATCTAATGAAAGACTATCAACAATTAATCCAACATCTCTATTGCAAGTGGTTTGATTGTATTGAAATACTTTATTAGCTTCAATCCAAGCAATAATTTCTGCCTGCATATACGATTCATTAGCCAACAAAAGATTATAAGCATTCTGAACGTGTGTGCTAGTGCTAGCAGTTAAGCGATTTGGAACAATTTTATTAGTTACACCGGAAACACCATTGATCAAAATGTTTGTAATAGTTGAAAATTCGGCAGCAACAATTGCTGCTTCTGCCGAAGTAGCAGATGACAAATTAGTGACTTGAGAAATAGTATTTTGGTATCGAGTGCCTGTGCTGTTTGTAACAATCTGCTGTGCCAACGAGCTAAGATACATAAGTGCCTCAGTAGTTGTTGTAATTTCAGCAGCAATGTTTCCAACATAATTGCCATGATTCCAATATTGAATTCCTGCAAATGTTGCTTGACTATTGCTTTGGAATAATAGATCTTGTGCTAGAGCGTCAACAATTAACCCAGTATCTCTGCCACATTTTACAGAATCAAAAGTAAATCCTGTTGTAGTCACAGTCGAGTTAGCAATAACCTGCAATGCAACAGTTTCTGCACGGTTAATAGCTGCAATAGTTTCAGGAACTTGATTTGTTTGTCCGAATTTAGCATTCTCAAGAATATTAACAGCACCGGTCCAATAGGTATTAGCGGCTTCAATAGTTTTAGCGTTCGAATTTAGTACAATATCTTGAGTAATTGCATCAATAATTAATCCAGTATCTCTCCAGCAAAGTTCTTGATTGTAGGTAAATCCTGGATATGTAGCATTAACCCAGTTAACAACTTCGTCTTGGATAAATGATCTATTATTTTGTAGAAGGATTTCTGCAGATACCGCGCCCCAATCCGGGCCATTACCGACTTGTACCTGCGGTGCTACAGACAATCCATTTACCACAATGTTGGTAATAGTATTAATTAATTTTGTAATAAGAGACCCAGCAGTTCCGCCGCCAGTTAAATTAGTGTTTTTAACCTGCGGTTGAGTTTGGAAACTACCTAGTAAATTAGTTGCAGTAGCATTAGTGATAATAGCCTGGCTTAGTGTATTAATATAATTGATTGCAGCAGCACATTGAGTAATGCTACCAGGAATTACACTAGTAACACCGTTCCAATATGCAGACCCTGCTTCTACAGTCTTTTGATTACCACCGAAAGCAACGTCATATGCAATATTTTGAACAATAAGTCCAACATCTCTAGATGATTTTGCAGTAATGTTAGTGTAAGTTGAGAAAGTTTGAGTTATATAAGCGTTAACCTGTTCTTGGATAAAAGGTATATTAGCCAAAAGTAAGGTTCTAGCATTGAGATAATCTGGTGGAGTACGTCCTACATTGATACTTTGACCTACAGAAAGTGTGCCTGTGGAAACAGTAACCAGCATCGTGGTAGTATTAATAGTCCATGTTGCAGTACCTACTGCCTGAGGAATCTGCACAGTTTGGTTTGGTATAAACATAGTACCATCTATCAACCACGGTCCGCTTTGGTTAGTGCAATTCTGTATGTATGGAGAATGGTAAACATCGATAGGAGTTCCGCCATAATTAGGCGGAAATGCTGTGCAGTATGCACCTCGATTAGTTCCCGGAGCATAACCCGGACCAGGTAATAGACCACTTTGTCCATTAACAAATTGCATTTGTGCTAGATAGCAACCAGATTGTAAGTGAAATAGATCTTGAGTCTTATTGATCGGTTCAATGCTAGTCGTTCTTAGATCACTTCCAATAACCGATGTATATGGCTTTAATAAAATTGGATTATTTTCGTAATAACGGCCCGGAGCAACCTTAATACTTGTACCTGATTGATAATACGGACTATTAACTGCTCCACTGATAGTACGGCACGCACGACTTGCGTCAGCAGCTCTACCGTCATTGGTATCACTACCATCCATGCTAACATAAAGTACATTACTGACAACCGGAGCAGTACCTAACGGAGTGTCGCCCCATACCCGTACACTACCATTAATATTAACCATAGGATTGGTAATCGGACCAACATTTATGTCTTGTCCCGGAGGCATTCCGATATTAAATGCAGTATTCGGTACTCCTGCAAATGTATTAGCAATTACATTGTTAAAATAACCAGCTTCCCAAGTTTGTTGAGGATTACCGATATTATATTGATTAGGAGTTTGCGGAGTAATATCGGAAATAATATCAGCATACAAACTTAAAGTGTCTGAGCCGGTCATATTACCGATTTGTACACTACCGTCAGCAGTAATGTTACCAGTGGCGTGTAAATTACCCTTGATTAATGTGTCATTATTAATTTGTACTTGAGATTCAGTAGCTGACTGGATAACAATGTTACCAGTACCATTAGTGATTAATGTTCCAGTGTTAGAACTAGAAACAATAACATTACCGATTCTTGCAGATCCGTTAACATCTAGAGTATATTGTGGAGTTGCAGTTTGGATACCAATTTGACCATTGGTAACATTAAGATATAGTAATTGCGTTTCGAACGCTAGATCTACGCCATTGCGTAAAAGATTTTGCGCTAAGAGCGGACCTGAAATACGACCTACGGCCATGCTAACTCCCCATCAACCCGTATCTCACGGATAACCACCTTACATTGCGGGTTTACCACAGTATCGTCTGCTGAAAACCAGCATTAATGTTATTTATTCGATTGGATAAAAAGGAGTTTTTAGACTTCAAATGGCGGAGTATATCCGTCAAACCCTAACAGCACGTATACAGGCTTATATGGAACAGGAAGTGAACTATTAACAAACTGAATCCAAGTGCCTGTGCCGATAGTACTAGTAATTAATGTACCAGTGGATATAGTTGTCGAAGTCGGAACACTAATTTGCACAGTTAAACTTGTTACGCTAGTTGCTACGATAGTAGCTGTGCTTACAATTCCCGAACCGGAAATAGGTTGTCCAGCATTAAAGTCAGCAACAGAAGATACATGAAGTGTAGTAGTGTTTGCGGGAGTAAATTGAGTAATATTAGATGAGGTAGTAAGTTGATTGCCTGGAGCACTGTATCGTAATACATAGTTAGCACCGGCAATCTGTGGAACGTTTTCAACAAAAACAAGAACATTCTGCGGTGTCGAAGTGCTGATATTGTAGGTCAATGGGCCAAATAGTGTATCAGCATAATCGCCGTTATCAAACTCTTGTAGAGTAATATTTTGCTGACGATTAGTTTTGATAATTTGCCAACTTCCATCAACGTATGCCTCTAACTCTCCGCCGATAGATCCGATGCTTGTATTATAACGAATCTGTCCATTTACTGGATTAGCAGGCCGTTGAGCTGCCGTACCAGATGGAATTTCTAAACTGTTAGAAGTATTAGTCACAATGCGACCATCCGTTTCGACAGCAAATGTGCTGCTCATCGGATCTTTTCGGTTTAATGGAAGTCTCTTATAATATCTCATTATGCTGTCGTCAACGAACTAATTGTTACCGTAACTGCACCGCTTGTCGATGCCTGTGCATATAATGCATCTGCTTGTTCTAGAATTAATCTTTCTGTGTCTAAAACAAACGTTTCAGTTGCAGGTAAGATTAATGAATTCATTATCAGTGTACCTGGGCTAGCATTGCTACCATTAGGAACAGCGTAGACATTTACCGTTGCGCTAGTGCCGGTAGTTACGTTACAGAAAAACATTGTAGTAATCGCAGTTTGCGTACTAGCTAGAAATAACTGTGTCGTTGTAGTCGATGCTACCTGTATATTTTTGATCGCCATACTTGTTCCTTAAAATATTAAACTATAAATCAAAGCCTTTTTACGGCTTACAAACTCGCCCGAGGATGGTGAACCTGTTGTAGGATTATTTACATAAAAAACACCAGTTCCGCCGCCGCCTGGATTTCCGCCATAGATGCCTACTTGTCCAGTGCTCGGAATCGGCACGTTAGAAGCTTGGAACACCATCGGCGAAGCTATAACGATCTGCCCTGTGCCAGTAGATGCCAATGTTAAATTGTAATTAGTGCCAACGGGCTGCAATCTTCCTTGGGTAATTTCCAATGAACCGATTTGTGCCGAAGAATTAGAAACATATAATGCCAAAGTTCCCGAACTTAGTGGTAATGTAGTGCTAGATGGCGTACCATCTAACACACCAATTAATGCACTAGGTAACGAAGTCAATGATTGGTCAATGATCGTAAAATACGAATTACCGTCTACAATGCCAACAGCGTTAGCTGAGCTACTAATAATCTGTTGATTAACCCAAGCACAATTTGGAATATCATTTGAATCGGTGACATTAGCAGTATAATTTGTGTTACCTGCTACGCTGATAACAGAGTTAGGATTATCAGATCCTAAAATGTTTAGTCTAGGTTTACCATTAACTAGATTAGCCGATGCTTCATCTATAAGAATTTTGTTGGCTTTAATCGCAGCATACTGCGGACCACCGGGACTAGTAGGAAGGCCAACTCTAAATTCAAATGTACCCGTAGAAACAAATGTGCCTGTGCCAGCGTGCCATGTGTTTGCTTGATCCCATTGCATATATGCAGAAAGATCTGCATTATTTGTAGGATCACGAACGATTTGAATACCGCTCAGGTAACCGCCACTTGGATTGTTAGGGTAAAATGAATCGTTGTAATTAAGTACCAACGTCGGATCAACCATTGTTACGTTAGTAGACGATGTATTTGTCTGAGTACCTAATACAATTAAGTTACCAGTGATGATAACTTTTGAGTTAGTTTGCGACGGAGTAGCATAGCTAGTGCCAGTCGAATCGACCACCATGATGTCAGTCCCATTGGCGTTCTGTATTTTGTATGTGCCCTGAACTCTAGAAACATCTGTGGTCATTTATCTATCCTTTACACTATTTATTATTAGTAAACTGTAATTGCAACAGAGTATAAAAACATGCCGCAGCTATGCGGAAAATATGGGTGACTTTGAAACTTTAAAATCACCCCAAAACTCGGATCTTGTAAAATTTCCGGAGTTAATTGGGCTCCCCATGTATCAGTAGGGCCACCATATGTAGAATCATTTGTAATTAAAACATTATTATCCGGATCTACAGTATAACTGAAATTATTAATACCAATAGGCACACCTTGATAAGTTAATTGAATAGTTTCATCTACAATTCTTGCATAACGATATGCTGATAAATTTAACTGGATTCCATTTACTTCATTCAATAATGGAATATTAAGCCCCGTGCAATATAAGTCATATGTTCGCATCCTCATGTCACCTGTTGCAGGATTAGCAATATGTTTGATATCTCGTACCGGTTTCCATACGGAATTTAACAAATAGTTATTATGTGTAGTAGGGGAAGATGTCCATGCAATTTCTTGATCGGGAACCGAACTTATTTGTTGAACAGAAGTTGGGTAAAATGTCAATGGCATCTGATAATAATGTTAAGGGGGACTAGCCCCCTTAACACATATTCCTTAGTAAGTAGCAATAGTAACAATAGTACCAGTTGCTGCACCAGTTGTCCAACCAGTTGAACCAGTAGTCAATTTGCCATCAAACGACAGTGGTACCAACGAAGTCGAAGTATTTGTACGATTGATCAAAGTAGCTCTGCGACCAGTTAACTTAGTAACATAGTAAGTTGCACCACTCCAGTCAGTGGCAATCATATGCATACCGCCAGATTCTAGTACGTGTGTTGTACCAGTGCCTGTGCTTAATCTAACAACACCGCGACCCTGTGCATTTTCAACTAGATAACGATGGCTTGCTTCTTGCTTGATAATTTCCGACGGAACAGCCGAAGTACCAGTGGACAAGAATGCTAGAACAGCAAGATTTCCTTTATCTAACGGAGTTGTTAGACCAAAAGTAAACACTGCGCCTGTACCAGTTGAACTGAATGTTAGGTTGTTAGTATTTGTAAATGTACCGTTGTTAGCCACAGTACTATAAATTGTATTTCCAGAAATTGCTTGTACGTGTCCGTTAAAGCCTGTTGAACCGCCCGAAATTAACATACCAATTGAAATACCAGCAACACTGCCTACTGTGAAAGTGTTAGTAGCACTAGCACCGAAATTAACTGTACTTGTAACAGTAGCAGGCTGAACAATAGTGCCAACAATAGAACTGGTTGAGTTATAACCTGAACCTGTGTTAGTTACAGTAATACCTGTGATAGCACCAGTGCTAGTGCTAATTGTTAGTAACGCAGTAGCAGTAACACTTGATCCAGCTAGCTGGCCATTTGAAATAACCACTGTTGAACCTTGTGCATACCACGAACCAGCAGTACCGACTGCTGCGGTTAAACCGTACCAACCCTCTGCGTTCGAAGTCTGTGACGGATCTTTTGCGCCGCCTCTTAGAAAATATCTTGCTTTAATAGGACGTCCCATTTGTTTTCTCCTTAAATGACGTTCTAGGTCTACGCAGTGGGTGCTGCATAATAAAAAACGACATTGTATTTAGTGT